>JAABUL010001239.1_pt1 | contig 49519 bp, 29 predicted proteins | sample 5559151 | NCBI WGS metagenome assembly JAABUL01 (sample SAMN10711876, study PRJNA513368) | rock metagenome | isolation source: Antarctica rocks | place: Antarctica: Victoria Land, Pudding Butte sud
TTCGGGTTTTGGTCTACCAATACCTTTGCCTACTCCTGCTTTTTGGCATACGTGGCGACTTTATGGATCACGCGCTACAAGCCTCCGGGGGCTAATAAAGAAGACTTTCTTTCCATGCGTGCCAAGTTGCTTCGCCGTACTGTTTCTCAACGATTCTCGACATGGCACACCATATATGCCCAGTTTTGGGAAGAGCTCGAAGAGGATCAAATAGAGAGAAAATACACAGACCTAACGGTTGCGGCAACACTTGAATTGCTATCCTTTTTAATTTCGCTGGTTCAAGATGGCCAGAATGTCAGTTTGTTGGATGGTGATGGCTATACCGCGTTTCGAACAGCGGTGAATAAAGTACATATGACATTGGTGAAATGCCTCCTCGACAACGGTATTTCGATCGATACAGCTTCAGAGGACGGAAATACCTCCTTATGTTACGCAGCAGACGTAGGTCAAGAAGAAGTTATGCAGCTATTAGTAGACTGGGGCCCGGACATCGACCCTATCAACAACAAGGGCAGGACGCCTTTACATCTGGCTTGCACATTCGGCAGAGACGATATAGCCGAGCTTCTCTTGAAAGCAAACGCAAACATACAGGCAACCGACGTCGATGGGTCTACTCCGCTACATATGGCAATTCATAGCAACGCTAATACATACGATGTGTTGCTTGCAGAAGAGCTGATCCCACTATTCGAGAAAATAACGGACGAATGGCTTTGGATCTGTTGGGTCATCTCACGGGACATGTGATTTAGAGTGGTAATCGTACATTGGGAGCACGGCGAGTAAGGATGCGAGCTTAGAAGAGCCATTGAGGTATGTCGTAACCAGTCTACCCTCAACGGTTTCATTGTGAATTCCATCTAGGGTTAATTACCTATCTTATCCGGTAGAACAAATCACGAGCTCAAAGACATGTTTCGAGATACGATAATCTTGAATCGAGTTTCACAAGTTTTAGCGTATGCAGAAAGCTCTGCAATCCTTGGCATTCGTTTTTGCGTTTACCCCACATCCCTTTTGTATGGGGAATTCGAAAATTCAACCCCATCGCCCCTCAATTGCCCAAAATTGAAGCTATTCAGACCTCTTTGTTTGTTGACGTTCTTAACGCATTTTCAGCTATGACCGGCCCACTACCTGCAGCGATTCGCTCCAGAATCGTACGGCTTCTACTACTTCATTGGCAACCCGCCGCCATCGCCGAAGAGGTTCACTGCTGTCCTAGAACGATGTATAGCATGCTAGAGAATATCTTCATGTATTCTTCACCGTTTAAACCTCAGTTTCGGCCCAAAGGGGCCCCCCGCAAGGTGTTTAAGGCAGCTGAAAATGGCCTCATAGCCTACCTCGAAGAACAGCCGTGGGCCATGCAGAAAGAGATGGTCTGGTACATATGGGAGGAGTGGGGCATTAACGTGCATCAATCCACGATATCAAGAATTCTGAAGAGGAGGGGCTGGAGTAATAAAAAAGGACAGCGTGTAGAAGTCAGGCAAAACGATGAGCTTCGTTTGAATTGGATAGCAGACATGCTTCGTTTGACGGCTGAACAGCTCGTGTTCGTGGATGAGTCCTTATTCAATGAGACCACAGGCTGGCGTCATCAAGCCTATGCTCCTGTTGGTCAACCAGCTCGCTATCAAGCCTCCAGAACGAGAGGACATTGCTGGAGTGTTCTTCCGGCCTATACGAAAGACGGATATCTATCCTGTACCGGCATTCGTGAAGGCTGGTTCAACGGCGAGGCTTTCTTTCGATGGCTAGCAGATGAGCTGCTACCTCTATGCAGTCCCTTTCCGGCCCCGAAGAGTGTGATCATCATGGATAACGCGAGTGTTCATTGCAATAGTCGAATCGAAGAGCTCATCACCTCACACGGATGTCAGGTGCGATATTTGCCTCCCTACTCGCCGGATTACAACCTCATAGAACTCACCTTCAGCGTATTAAAGGCCTGGGTTCGTAGGCATTTTGACGAGACATGGCCCCATTTTGAAGGCACCTTTGGTGACTTTCTTCATTACGCTGTTGAACGAAGCGGATGTGATAGATATTCGAGGCAGCACTTCAAGCATTCAGGCTATATTTTTGAGGCAGATATCAGAGCTTTGGAACGAGAATTGGAGGTAGGAAATCAGGAATTTGATTCTAATAGAGTCTTTCGGATGCTCTAGAGGGGGTGAGGGGGTCATCTAGAGGGGGTCATCTAGAGGGGATGAGGGGGTCATCTGGAGGTAGATTTTAACTTCGACGTTGAGGAATTTCGAATAAAAACGGTTACAAGAACGTCAACAAACAAAGAGGTCTGAATAGCTTCAATTTTGGGCAATTGGGGGGCGATGGGGTTGAATTTTCGAATTCCCCATACAAAAGGGATGTGGGGTAAACGCAAAAACGAATGCCAAGGATTGCAGAGCTTTCTGCATACGCTAATTCTACATGCAACACGGGCGTCTCAAATATAGACAACCTACTTAGCCCTTTCGTCATCTTGATGTACTAGTCGATAGGTTAACAAAACATCTCTACTTCTATTTAAAAGTATTAATCATATTTAGCTTTCGACAGAATTTCTCTTCATCAATCAAATCGCTACTCGAACTCTTCCGCGTTAAATCCTTACGAACGGTTCTCTCTCTGCGTTTATAGCAGAACTCGCATAAAAATGAAGAAGGAGAAGAAAAAGAAGAAAAAGAAAAAGAAAGTTGTTTGCCGACTGTCTGTACATCGTGGTGTATATTCAGAAAATAACAAGAGAGATGAGGAGTCGGAATCTGTACAGGGTAGGTTCGACAAGCAAAGTTTGATACTTTTCACCTCTTCCATCTTCGCTTCCAGCTTGGCAGAAAGTCAGTGCTGTCGATTGTCGAAGAAAGGATGTCGAAAGTTGGGGAAAACCAATCAATAGTCAACTATGTTGAACTACTAGTAAGACCACGTTACTATTGGGTATGAAAAGGTCGTATTGAATAGCTCCACAATCAGAATGTCAAAGCTAATCGTTTATTGCCCGTTTTTCAGCCCGTTGTTTTGTTGAAGCAGCGATAGGTGTAAGTGTGTAGATTTTATGGAGGTGAAGGTTCAGCTAACTAAACTAACAGATAGGTACCCTTGAATAACTCGATTAGGATAGGCCCTGAGCATCACGTGCATCAACATGTTTTAACATATAGGTTTTGAGAATGCCCAGTAAATCACTGTTGACGCAGGAAAAGGTTATTTCCTAGGTAATTATCATAGCTTCTTACCTTACACTATCTACAACCAGTACATTTTCATCGAAGAGCTTTCCACTTAATGTATCACTCTCATGACTCCTCCTGAAAGTCTGTAACGATATCTTTCAGTCTTCTTGGTCAACATATAGCAACACTTGGCTCCAAACCTAAAAATCTTGAAGTAACCACAATGTAGCAATTTACATGTGAATCTACGAATATCCCAGACGATTACATCGCCTCCAAACTAACGGCGACTCGCAAAGTTGACACGCCGAATATTCACCTGTTCTCCCACTTTCACAAACAAACATCCCATCTACAGTCACATCTCTAAAAAATACCACAATGGGCACTGCCGATCCCAAAAAGGACGTTGGGACTACGCCTAGTGAATTTGGAACGTAAGTCGAAGCTTGTCTCAATGCTGTATCGTACGCTCCGACTAACAGTCTCATCCCCAGACAATATAACTCCCCTGTCTTCACCCTCCTCGTAGGCTCTCCAGGCCAAAAATTTGCCGTTCACGAATCCGTGCTCTCCCAGTCGCCCGTCCTCGCCCGAATGCTTGCTGAAAACCCCCAAGCGAACGCTGAGCGCGAGCTCAACCTGCCCGAAGATGCGGTGGAAGAGTTCGGGAAGGTGCTCATGTACCTATACTCGAAGGAATTCCCGATTAAGAATGCCAAAGACCTCGAAAGCACCAGCAGCGAACTGGCAAATATGTATCTTGTAGCGCACAAGTACGAGTTGGACGGCTTAAAGAAGCTTACACTAAAGAAACTCGAGGACACCATTGGTCCCGTTGATCACCCAGAGCGCTTCCTCACCATTGCTCAAACCATCTCCTCAGCCATCACTCCCTCCGACCCGATCCTACACGACTTCATCCGAGGCGAAATCTGCCACCTCCTGGGCCTCAATAACGCCTACAACAGTAAGATCGAACTCACCAAAGCCGTGCAAGCGAAGCTCCAGCTCCTGATTTCGCAAGGCGGGCCACTCGCTGTAGATATCTTTGAAGCGCAATGCTCTGTGGGTTCGTCGAGAACAAAGCAAGCAAAAGAGGCTTCGGCGAAGGATAAGCGGGATATTGAGGAATGCCAAAAGAGCGTGGAGAAGTATAAGGAGAGCGTGGTGAAGTGGAAGGAGAATGCGGAGAAGTTGGGGGCGATTGCGGAGGAATGGGAGGAGCACCATGCAAGTTATTGCGGGGAATATGAATGCGATTTTTGGAGGGGGCGTTGTTGAGGGGAGGGGGTTTTGGAGGTATGAAGTGTGCATGTGGTAGATCTGGCAGTAAAATTATTAAATGGCACCGCAAGAGCATTTGGTTAGTACCGCCATCTTCTACCCTCAACTTTCCTCTCACAAAGGTCTCATGCGGCTGCTCTAACCACCCACACCACCCATCACAACCCGGAAAACCTCACCCTCACACACACTCTCTTCAAACTCAACCAAACATCTGATCTTCACAGAGCCATACTTCCCAACCTCTCAACATCCATTTCATCCCACAACAGCCCTCTTCGAATCCCCTACTCATGTACCAAACCACTCCCATCATCAATCCCAACCCAGAAAAAATCCTCGTCATCTAAACCCGCACTTTCATAATTTCCTCTCACATCAAAGTTTTTCATCTTTCCCACGTTTTCTCATCCAATACAAAAACATCATACATATCCCAGTCCGTGACGCAAACTCCACCATGTCTTTCATTCAAACCCTTGATGATTTTAAACACCTCGAGCTTTTCCAAACCAGTAATCAAATCACCCTCGTCGAATCACAATCACTACCCACTCGAACATAAAAACCCCCTGTCATTCAAATCACACACCCACCACCCACCACCCACCACCCCGAACCTATTAAACCCACACCCACCACCCACCACCCCGAACCTATTAAACCCACACCCAACCCCCTTCCTCCCTTCCCCCCTTCCCCCCCCCCTTCCCCCCCCCACCCAAAAATATTCCAAACCCTTACATCTCCAATCTCGCCATCGCCCCCTTTCTCCAAGTCCCACACCACACCTTCCATGACGCCATCCCTAAACACATAATCCCCAACTTTTTCCAACACGATTTTAAAAAATACAAGGCACTCTTAGAATATATGGACAAAAATCGAGACAACGACGACAACAACAACAACAACAACAACAGCAGAAACGGAGAAAAGGGTTTTTTTTTAATCAGAGTAGAAACAGGGGTAAAGGGGGAATGGTAGTCGTCAGGATGCTTTGCTGCCTACCTACATGCCTGCCTACCTACATACCTGCCTCTCTCTCCCTTCCTTCAAGGCCAAAACCGAAGCAAAATGCGTTGCGGCAGGTGGGTTTATGTAGTTGTGATGTTTGCATAGAAGCTTTGTTGGCTTGTGAGGGTAGAGCTATGGGTTTTTTATAGTATAGTATCTGATAGGGGGGGGGGGGGGGGGGTAGGATGTGAAACGTTGGGTTCGCCGATCTGATAAGGTTCGAAAGGGGTGTAGATGTAGGGAATTAGGGTGGATATGTAGGAGAGAAGGGATGTGCCGATGTTGATGTAATTAAAAGACTTTCCTGTAACTATCAAATGTTTTGTCTATTGTAAGGTTGCCTGATACTCGCCGAAACCAAGCACCCCCAGTTCATTCAAGCTATGGCTTCCTGCAATATGCTAACCGCTAAGAGCTAAACCTCCCAATCACGCTTTCTAAAGCCCCCAAACCGAAAAGAAACATGCCCCAATGCTCAAACTCCACATAACGCCAATTTGACCTCTGTTTCCGAAAAAGCCATCCCCAACCCCTACTGCACAGGCCCCAATTTGCTCTTCTTTTCCCGCGCCTCAAGCGCCGCATCCCTCCAGGCCTCCACCTCTTCCAAGGCACGCATCGGCTCCTTCTTTCTCGTCAAGAGATATCCTTGGATTTCGGCTGGCGTGAACATGCTTTCGGGCAAGCGTGCCGCGAACTCGGCTGCGATGTCTTTGAGCTCGGAGAGAGGAAGTTTGGAGGTGGGGTTAGGATGTGGACTCTCTGGGGGTGTGGGGAGGTGGTCGACTTTCATAGGGATACGAGGAGCAAGGCTTTCGTGTTTGACGGCTCCTTTTGCGAGATTAGCGTTGGAGCGCTCACGCAGTCCATTTGCGGTAATCTGCAATGCATCCGTCTTGATAGCTTCGGGGAATGGCTTGGCGGGAGAGTCTGGGGAGTACATGCGAGTGAAGAGCTCGCAGATCTGGGTGCGGGTGGCTTTGGTGAAGCTTACTTTCATATCGATCCTACCCGGTCGAATCAAGGCTTCGTCGAGCTTTTCCGGGAAGTTGGTCGTCATCACTAGTACTCTACCTTCGTGGGAGGCGACCCCATCAATGGCATTGAGAAGTCCTGAAAGGGAAATGCCTTGGTTATTGTCTTTGCCTTTGCCTTTGTTTGACTCCTGGGCGGTTTGGATAGCTTTTGTAATTTCGGCGCCGATTTTCGCGGCGGCGTCGTTCGTATCGCTTTTCGTGTCTTTTTCAAGATCCTGCCGCTTGGACAGGCCGGCGCTGTCGATGTCTTCGAGGAGCACTACACAGCGCCGCGGTAGACTGGTGAACATGAGACCAAGATCCTCTTCCGTGAGAGTGGGCTCGACAAGCGAAATACAATAAATATCCAGACCGAATACACCAGCAATAGCCCATGCGAGACTGCTCTTCCCTGTTCCAGGAGGACCAAAAAATAGGTAGCCTCTTCTATATGGAATTCCTCGGTTGGCGTACCACCTAGGTGTAGAGGGATGTAGATATTCGTTGATATCCGCCAAGACTGCATCTTTCTGACTGCGCTCCAAAACCACCGTTTCCATTGGCCGAGATGGCCTGGTCGCAACCCTGTGCCAAACACTGCGTCCCCGTCCCCGTTGGTCTTTGGGTGCAGGCCTTCGCACCACTGTACAAGCTTTTTCCTTGTCTAGATAATGGTCACGGGTTTCCTTTATCAGATCTTTGATCGGCTGAGTCGATCGTCCGATGCATGTCAAGCTAATGCTTTCATCTTCCGTGAAGACATTCCCTCCCCAGCCAGCAGTCATCATCGTCTTGTTTGTACGTTTGAATTTGAAGAGCCGTCCGCAGTGGAAGAACCAATGAGTACCAAAGTATGGCTGGAATTTCGGGGGTACCTTGGCGTCCCAGTTGCTGAAGTTGATGTAGCTTTCGGAATCCATCTCTTCGTCCACCTCAACACCATCTTGCAGATCCCAAGCGCTTTCGTGACCAGTCTTCGCCATCAAGCTGCGGGATTTCTTCGAGATGTCCTGAGCGGCAAGCCACTCCATGACGTGATCGTAGATGTCATCATCAGAATTAATACTAACGAAACTCATAAAGTATTCTTCAAACCAATTTGACGCATGGTTCCATCCGTATTTGCCAGCTGTGAAAAGACCAAATGTTAAAAGACATATCGAGACCACCAAGGTAACGTCGAATCCCAAGACTTCCCACAGGAACTTTGAAATGATAGAATAGCCCGGAATAAAAGCTTCCAAAATGTTTGCTGGTAGTTGCGTGATGCTGGTAGTTTGGTTTACATCAGAAGTATTGACGCCTTGCAGGTTTCGAAGAGCGTTGAAAGCCATAGCCTGACCTGGGACTTAGGATGCGTAGAAACGTTTCCTGTAAGCAGATGACGACCTGCGGGTTGTTGAGCAACTCGTACAAGTATCAGACGTTTGCCATCTTCGCCTCTTTCGCCACCATGGATTGCTGATTGGTGAAGAGATTGGTGAAGATGAGAGATGTAGGCACAGAGTAAAACCGGTGCTTTTAGTGAAAGTGGGGTACTGCTATTGGTGTGAATCTGGCCCTTCTCCCTTCTTCATTCTCATTCTTTCACCATATCACTTCACGGTGGAAACAAACAGCAAAGTAACACTTCGCTTACAACGAGAAGAAGCTGTAGATGTGTCTTCCAAAAACTCTAGCTGTACAGAAGGGTGAGTCATTCACTAGACCACGTGTTGGCTGGTGTTGTTGCGGGCAATGCTGCGTCTAATACGGGGAAAGAACCATGGCGAGCTGAAAGAGCCCAACTGGGCAGTCACAGGTTCATTGTGCTTGGCAAGAGCGAGCCCTATACCCTAACGATCGTAACATCTACATCGCCGCCACTCTCTCCAAAACCCCGCAAGGCACTCGGTGGCCTGCATGTAGTAGCGTTTGTTCCATTCTTCTTTCCGAATCCAGGTTGAAAGCTTTGCCTTCAACACAAACTGCTACGGCTATTCCAATTGTGCAAGAGGCGACTTGACGGCGATTCTTCAGCCCATTTGGGGGCAAGCCCTGGAGTCATTGGACTCCTTTGGAACCACATTGAGGTGAGAGTTTTCATACGTTGGAGATTTGATGATTTTTCGCCATGACTGCCCTGGTCCAGCTGCAAAATTACTTACTCTGCCAAGGCTGCCCTGTGTTACACAAGAACTAAGATGCCTTACCATTGGCCGGGAGTTTCCAGGTTCGCGCCACCACGCTAGGTAGAAGTAGTTTTAAGTGGCGGTGCAACGCTGTGCCGCCTGCTGCATGCAACCCCGTACGGGAATAACAAGTGTCATTGCATGAAGAAATCAGCGGCTCAAGCATTTATCATCTATCATATCCATCATCCGTCACAAAAAGGCGGTATGCCACCATACAGTTAGAGGACGTATCGCGCTGCGGAGTGGCAACATTATGAAGCGGATACCTACGGCATGTTCACCCACCTCAGCTTCCACAAGAACTACGCTCTCACATATAATAATATTGTTGAGCATTCACCATCTTCAGCACTTCCTTGTCATCATGGCACAGTCGGACGCGCAACCTCTGAAAATCCTGTATCGACGCTGACGATACCCCCAATGTCTCCGAAGTACCACGTTCCTGCCCCCTCTCTTGTCTACCTCTCGAGTGTATTATTACCATGGTGCCGCCTCCCGTTTATAATATCGACGTTGTCAGCTAGGGGGAAGGGGGTTTGGATTGGCCCTCATTGTATCCGAGGTTTGATCAGGGGCTCTGTTCGACAAAAGACCACGGCGGACTCGTGTCCTTTTCTAGCAGCAAGGAGGGTGGCATGCAGATGGCTCTCGGCGCATTCGGACCGAATGGCGGCTTCTTTCTGACTCATAGTCTAATTCGTACGAGGATCGCTCTTGTCATCACAGGCATCAAAGGTGTCGCGTATTCCCATCCCCTTCCGAGGTCTATAGATCGATCTATCGTTAGCTTCGTCGTATTCCTCCCAATCATCGTGATCTTTGAGTTTTCGAAGCGTGAATTGTTCTAGGATGGCGACTAGTCATTCAAAGCCGCCACAAGTGCTTGGACGCTACTTGTCCTGACTGAAGAGATTGAGCGGAGTTCAGGTTTGCTTTTGATGCCGTGCTCTGGAAAGGTATGCATGTCATTGTTCGAATATTCGAACAGTCGAATTTGAAAGCATTTTCCGGACGGGGTGGAATCGATAAGTAGGTCACGGCACGAAAAGGTATATCATTGATTTGACATATTTCATTCATTTCGCGGCGGTTGTATCGGATTCACATAGCGTCTAGCATATATGACCTTACCCTCCTTAGGATCCATGACGACTGCGAAGTGAGTTTCTTCATTAGCAGTCGGATACGATTCAACCCAATCAACCACTTTTTCTGTAGTAAGGAACACTGGCTGGCAATCCGGACCATTTCGCGAAGCGCTCTTCGCCGCCTCTGAGTGCTGTTCCCATCTTCCAACAGCCACTTCTTTCCGCAATATGCTGTCCTCAACTACCCCTTCCATACCAGTAACTTGTAGTGTTCTTCCTGAAGCGTCTTGGGCGGCAATTTCTGACTTGGGTCTCAATTCGTCGGATTGGTCGTGGTTGGTGGTCACAATGAACTCTTTCGAAGATCTGACAACTGCTGTGTGGTTATCCTTCTCCATAGTAACAGTCCTGTCACCGTCGCTAAAAATCAGGTAGGTTGCAGTGGTCTTCATGGAGGGCAAATTGCGTTCTATCGAGTCCAAGGTCCCACCAATAGATCTCACATTGCTTGGAGATTCTAATGTAGGTATGAGAACCTGCCGGAGTATTGACGAGATCGCTGGACGAATACCCAGTAGCACAAGAAGATGATGCGAATAGAATCGTACACTGGCAAGCCAATTGCTGGAATCATGAGTGGGTCGGAAATTGAGCGACACACTCAAATTTTTCTTTACACCTGTTAGGAATCCCACGAATCCTAGGTACGTGATAGTAGTTGCAACCACTCCTCCTCCGGCTTTTTCGACGAAGTCATACTCCACAACTACCTTCCTCAGAGGGTCCATACCCCAGTCCAGTGTACGGAAGTGTAACATTTTCGTCTTGCCTTGCCCGTCCTGCACTCTGACACCTCCACTTGTACAACCCATGAGCACATCTAGGATGACGTTAAAAGCCACCAGGAGGTACATATCCACTCCAGTACTCTGGTGAAGGCCACGTAGTTCTTCAGTCTGCTCCCTATTGTGGACACGCCGGAGTAAGACACGCGCCAGCCTCCTGACATTACTAACGGAGATATTTGGGGATAGTTGGCCTACTATCTCGTCGAAAAGCCCGGGCAAAGATTCGGTCTCCTCTGTGAAGTCTTTGGCCACATGCTGGTAGCGTTTTGCCGGGGGAAGAGAAAGATCGATCGTGTATTTGGGAGGCCGAAATTTGTCATAGCTGCTGTGAGCTTGCTCTTTTTCTGCCACAGTGCTCGTGCCATTTGAGGAGAGTCTCTCGCGGCTTCGTAAACCTGCTGATTCCATGGTTTGCTTGGCGTAGACGGTTGTAGCTGGCTTCAGATGGATATTCTTAGTAGTGGTATTTGTTTAAATCACAAGTGTAATATGCACGACAATGAGCTTGGCATGGCTGTGCCGAAACTTCCGGGCGGTGGACGCGCTTACATATTTCAAGCGCTGAGACACTAGAGTAATGGCGACTATCTCTCAATTTACAACGCTTCATCATTATGTCGTTCACGGCAGCTACAGCCAAGCCTCCTAAGAATAGTTCACGGTACTGAAGAAACCGATTGCAATCCTGCAGGCGTCCGTAACAAACTCCCCGAAGCCTTCCCACCTTACAGTGGCCACCTGTAAGATTAATCGCAATGACAGCAGTAGGGCGATTTCCGCAGAACCCTGTACGAGTAAGATTCTTGCCGATGTGAAAAAAGAAACATAGAGTCCGATTACCTTAATTGCTGTCGTTTAACATATGTGGTTAGCTCGGTCAAAATAGCAGCAGACCAACGCATCCTTTTCGAGGTAAAATCGTGGTAGCTCCCAGCTTCTCGGGAATATGCGCTGTAAACAAAGCTTTGTCTCACTTCTGTATGCTTTTTCTGGCACTGTGATGTTCTGTACTTATTCCGGAAAAGACCCACCTCCCCTGTTACCAACGAAGATGCTGAACGATGCCATACCCGGAAATTGACACTGTTGACTGACTCTTGACTTTAGCTCTGAGTGGTGTGGTGTCATGTGCTCGAGGCTCGTCTGATTGTCGGATTCAAAGCCCAAGGTCCAGTGGCCACGTCTCTAATCTGAAGCAGAGTAATAGTAATATATTGAATCTGGACGGTGGTTGAGCATTAACACTAGAGTTCGAACGAATCAATTCATGATGCTTCAGAGTACTGAAGGTCTAGTTGCATGGGGCTGTGTAGTAACACAGGATCGAGTCACCAGTGTCTGATGATTCATTTGCTATATTCCGTGAATGGACACCCGCAGCGGGATCCTGTAAGCCTTGAGATTTTCTCTCAACAGTTCTAATCATCTCACCCAAGTACTCCGCAACAAATCAAGTGCTTTCAAAAGTCGAGACAAGATCGAATTAATTGCAAGATGTGCTGTTGGCCATACGCAGACGTTGAGCTTGAAGACACACCGCCGCCTAAGAAGAAGGAAGAAAAGAAGGAATACCAGCTAGTGTCCGACCAGTTGCAGCTTCACCCGTTGGTAAGTTTAACAATCGGTTTTTTACACTTCCCCATATTCACCTCGTGATTCTTCCACCCCATAACATCTTCGATCCTTTTTCATCCTTTCACAACACACCTCCGACAAACATCATTCTTTTCATCAGCACACGATACCAAACCAAGAATGAGCTTCCACTACACCTACGTGCCTGCCGCACCAGCGCCCCACCCATGGGATCCTAAGCCCAAGAAAGTAGAGGTTGCCAAAGCACCTGCCCAATATGTCTATGGCTATTATGTAATGGTCTTAATTCATATCCCCTTAACATCATCCCCTTCTCACACACTAGCTAAATTCACCTCACAGACCCCTCCAGCAATGATCTATCAGCCGCCGACTGCCGCTTGTTACTACGCCCCTCAACCTGCCCCTGAGCCCGTCAAGACCAATTACTGGTACGGTGCCAGCAAAGCAGAAGTAGACAAGCGCAACATTGAAGCTGCACACGCTACCGGCGCTACCAAGCCTGTTCAGTTAGTTCCGCACGGTACAAGCGCGGATCAGCAATTCTACGTGAAGGAGCTCGATGGCAGTTGGACTTTGCGTACGACAACAGATATCATGGGCAGCTGTCTGCCGGGACATTGGGAGTATGCTCAAGGCGGATATCCTTTCTTCGTACGCAAGAAGAAGGATTGAGGTAAGCTGGAATCGCATTGCCAAAGCGTGCTATGCTAAATTTAGTGCAGCTTTGAGCTTCTGGCTTTTGCTACATGGGTACATCTCTGCAGGTTTAGCTTAGGCTCAACAATTTTTCCATTTGTTAGAAGCGCTAATTATCAAGCATGATTCAAGTTCGCACAGAAGGGTTACATATCTCGGAGTTGGCAATTGGTACTGAGAGGCAAAATACAAGAGCCTGTGCTGCTCAGCATCCAAATTGGAGGTACAGCTACTCTCGTGTACCACAGCAACCATAGGCTAGATAGATCACAACAACCATTTCTATCTTGCTTATCTCCGAGTGGGCAAATGCATGTGTTGTGCTTCCAGCTGTTTTTGGTGCATAACGGCGCCGTATAGAGCCTCGAACACTCTCCTTTTCGATCCCCACCACCCACGCCAACCTCAAAACTGCGCAATATCATGCTCTAGCTCTCCGTAAAATCTTTCCTTGCCGACGTCATTCTACCCTCACCATACTCCCACCCAAACTCTTCAACCCCTCTACTTCCCACCCACCTCCCACCCAATCAAACCAAACCCGGGCCTATCCACCCACAACAAAGATGCCCACCCCAACCTACACTACCACGCCCCTAACCCTCCCCCTCCTCCCCCGTGGCTCCCACCTCATAACCCCACACATCACCAAGACGCTCTCTTCGCAAATCTCAGGCATAAAATCCGGGCTGCTGCACTTGTTCCTGCAGCATACGAGCTGCGCGCTGAGCTTGAATGAGAATTACGATGAGGATGTCAGGAGGGATATGAGTGATGCGTTGGATGGTGAGTTGGGGGTTTGAGTGTGAAAGGGGGCGGGGAAAAGGGATTGTGAGAGTGGGAATTAGGGCGCATGGGCTGACTGTGTATGCGCCGAGCAGGCCTAGTACCAGAAGACACCAACTCCAAAGGTCTCTACCGCCACGACGCCGAAGGAAGCGATGACATGCCCGTACTTCTCTCCCCTTCCTCTCTCCCTTCCTGCCTGCCATCCCTCCCTCCTTTTCCTTTCCTTTTCCTTTCCCCTAACGCACCACAGGCCCACATCAAATCCGCCCTGATAGGCGCGAGCGTGAGTGTACCGATTATGGACGGAAAACTAGCCCTTGGTACATGGCAGGGAATATGGTTTCTAGAGTTTCGGAATGGGAAACAGAGGAGAAAGTGCGTTGCTACTGTGCAAGGGGTTGGGTTTTAGGGGGTGCAGGCGGTGAGGTCCGAACATGGAATACCCCTGTTTGCGGACGGCAACCATGGAGTTTTGCTGGGTACTTTCAGACACGAACAACAAACAACACCGCCCAACGCCCGTCCACAGCGTAGCCTCCGCAGCTCTGAGTGTCTATCGAACTCTCCAACCATCCATACTCCTACATCTCATCCGCTCATACTGACATGACGCCTCCGACGTCAAGCACTCGCAGACCTCCAAACCTCCTGACCTTGGGGAGAAGCCGTGGCGAGCTCGCGAACGGCGGTAAAGAACGCGAGCTTGTACAATACTTGATGCGAAGAATGCAAAGAACGAATGGGTTCGAGCTGTTTTTAAGTAGCTATGAGGAAGTTCATATTGATCATACTCAGGCATGCGTCCGCTCATGTTTGCGGCCAAGCTTCTGAGTGTACTATACGGTAATTGCACAACTTCGCAAGCATTATCAAACTTGATCCAATCAAAAATCCGAAAAATCGATATGCGTAGGAAAACTCTGACAAGGAGTGTGCTTTACCACGATCAGCCGAACATTATGCCTTGAGAGTTTCTTACCCAAAGATTTTTGGGTTTTGTTACTCAATTCTTCTCTGCATATACTTGAGACAGCGGTATATTGTGCGCTCAATTCTCTCACTCAAAATGATTTAGAAAGGGCCAGTTGCCTTTTCGCTCAACTCCTCGCCGTAATACTTTTTAATTTGGAAAGGTTCATTTTCTCCCCTGCGTCTATATTCTCATCATTGTCTGATTCAAGTTCGCTACCAAAACCGTAAACTCTACAGCTTTACTCGACTACTTCTCGCGCTTTGTGGGAAGACATACTCGCTATTGGAGCTTTCATCACGCTCAAGTCTCGTCACACTTTACTCGAACAAGTTTGTGGTTCACATAAGATGCTATATTGGGAAAAAGACCAAAACGTCAAGCAGCTGCATCAGGCCGCCACACACTCCCGTTCAGAGAACCCGTCGACCCCTTCTTTTCCACCGAACCCTCGAATCACCATCGGAATGGCCCGTTCTTCCGGAGCCATACTGAGCGTAACCATAGGCTTTGTTGATAGCTTCCATCCAACACAGTCGCACGCCTTCGCTCGTCAAAGCTGAGGGGCTTTTGACCCGTGGACTAGGTATAGAATATTATCTGAGTATGTTATTTTAGGGTATGATGTATGACGCATCAACCGACAAATTCTCCAGACCTTCAATGCGTAGTTTTTCTTCTCTTGGTTCCAATACTGCCCGCCTCGACATGCACTAGCTCAGACTTTGATACTTGGGACGAGGAAGGAAGCCAAGAAGATTTGTAGGAAGAGGACAGATTCCACGGTGCTAATCTGCGAAATACGACGGGGGCGAGATGGCTTCTTGGAGCTGAATGGGAGAATAAAGGGGTTTGATATGTTTTCATAGGCAGTTTCGGCCGTCATAATCAGGGTTGCGATTTCCTGGCTTTTCCTTTGGCTCGGAGGGGGTTTAAGCCGATTAGAACCAAACAGGAGGATACGGCTCTGGTAGACGAAGATGGTGGGACCTGTGGAGTTCCAAATATTGCGGTGTGTTGACAGTTCATGAACCTTAGCAGCATACTGCTCGCATCACTACTCGTGACAACGCTGATGATTGTACTATACTCCGTCCGTGACGTCGAGAAAATATCTGGGAATAGTAACAGGGGTCCACTATGTTGTTCTTCATGGCGTTTGTTAGAATATCATCGTTTCTTTCGAGTCAGGCTTGCTGGGTTTTATGAAGACTTCTGCTATGCTCCGTTGCTGAGAAGAACGGAGGGTTTCGCTGTTCATGACTCTTTTAGCAACTGGACACTTTGTTGTTTATTAAGAAATCTACCCCGCGAGCGGCTGATATATCATCGCAGCGACACTTTCGTAAAAGCGTTCCTTTACATCGTCCTCTTTGTCTGCTCTTCTGTCCTTTATGGCAAGCTCGAGAGTATATCTCCGAAGCGTAGGGGCGCTGTTGCGAAATGTTGAGAGGAAATGGGTAAAGCCGGTCACATTGGAGGGAAAAACCCCCCCTTTTTCCGAACTCGTTTGGCCGAAAAAGCATCAACCTTCTCACGACAAATTACCCCAGTGCCACAAACCCCTCCACCACACTACCCCATCTCCCCTTTACGACCTCAGTATTAACCTAGAGAAAGCACCCCAGAATTAAGCTCTCTGTCACCACTAATATAACCTCGAAGGATCCCACACGTCCCAGCAGAGCCTGAGCCATCGCATCGAATGCTTTCATAGATACCACGGGCAACAACAGAGCCCATGGGGCGAAGGTGTAGTGGATCGTGAGTGCGGTCAACATTATTAAGGATAACAAAGGGTTACGTACTTGGACGAGCGCAAGAGCTGTGCTCGTTGTCAACCCCCCCCTAGGCTACCTAATTTATCCCTCCCATCAACGGCCTAAAAGTCTTCTAATCCAACACAACCGCAACGCAATGGAAGCACTACCCCGAACTCCGGGCAAGTAAAAAGATACAATGGGATTGTTAGAGCATCAGGCAGCGCTGTATGATTTTGTACGAGGAGTGGGGATGATAGATGTGGGGTGTCGGAAAGGGGGTGATTTTCTAGGAATAGAGAGGGGGTGAGGAGGGGTCGTTGCCAAACTGCCCTTTCCATATCCCCTCCCCTTTAAAGCCTACCCCCGCTCTCTCTCCCTTCCCTCCACCAGAATCCATCAACGTACATAGTATCATAAGGTACCTTACTCCCCATGCGCAATAACACCCACAAAAAACATCATCACACCCCCACCCCCACCACCGACCGACCACCAAAGGGTCCCCGTATGTAATAGCCGCCCACCCCTTAGTCCCCCTCCCCGGTGCTAAGCGCTCAAACTCCCAAACCCGCAATGTTTCAAAACAACACCAGGACATCAGCGCGTAAACCAACACGTAGGTAGAGTAAAGTGTTTCAAAAAATGGGATCAGGATGGTGGAGGGGGCCTAGAGTATAGATTTTTTGTTTTCGGGAGTCTTTGGTGAGCTTAGTCTATTTTTGTGGTATGTAGTCAGTCAGTATAGGTACTACATATGTAGCTCAAAGAGGGTCAGTTTTTTGCTTTGTTCGAGGGGTGGATGGGGTTTTGGGGAGTGGTAATTAGGTGTATGTTTTTGAGAGGGATTGGGTTTTGTTGTGGTAATTATATATATTCTGGAGAGAGTTTGGGTTTTGTTGTTTTTAGGTGTAGGTGATGAAGGGGGTTTTCATGAAGTGAGGGTTTCTTGGGGGCTTGGGAGTGAAGGTTTTAGCTTGGTTAGTTCACGGAGAGACGGTCGCGCGAGGTATGGTGGTAGGTGTATTGGTAGAGACTGTGATTGATGGATGTGTAGAGAGTGTTTTTATGTAAAGAATGTCATCTTGAATTCAAAATCCAATTCTAAACACCCAAGAGAATGTAATACATGCACGCCTGTATCCCATATCCAAAACTTTATTCCAAACCATTCTATTCAAACCGTTCCCTCAATTTCTATTCTCTTAGTTGTTGTAGCTGAACCCCCAAGGAGCAGCGCTGCCACCCCGCCGAACACGGTCGCGACCAGCGAATTTGGCAGATCGCTTTTTACTGCCAGCCATGACCATTTGTCCACCGACACACTTGGTTCCGCCGGCAACAGGCTGGAAGACGACGTGGGATGTGCTGTCGCACATGCCGATCTGGGTCCCGTCGGGGCTGCAGACTTCAGTGCCTGGGGCACTGCAGGGAGAGGATCCAGCTGCGCCGGCAGCGGGAGCGGCGCCAGAGCCGCCGGTTGCGGGAGCTGGGGCAGCTGCGGGGGCAGAGCCAGTGGAGCCGGAGGAACCCGAGGAGCTTGATGATGAAGTGTTGCCGGGGGCGACAGCTGGGGCTGGGGCGGCGCTTGGGGCGGCGGAGGCGACAGGTGGTGATACAGCTGGGACGCTGCTAGGGGCTGGGGGAGAGCTAGGAGCGGAGCTTGCACCCGCAGCGAAAACGCCGCCGGACGAGGAGGGTTGAGGCGCTGAGGCGCTGGACGAGCTGCCGGACGAGCTGCCGGATGAGCCGGATGAGCTTGAGCCGCCAGAGGCAGCGCCGCATTTGGGACCAGTTGGTGGCAGGGCCTTAGCGGACTGCATTTGGACTGACGGTCCTGGGTTCGGAAACTGAACGTCTCCACCTTCGCTGGTTGTGCAGTCAGATGCTGGAACGTTGGCAACGAACATGTCGGGGAACGAGGTGTCTCGCTTCGTCGTCTCGATCTCCTCTCTCTTCTTAGACCCGCCGGTGACGGTGACGGGAGCGCAATTCATGTACATTTCGCGGTTGCCGACCTTGTTGAACCACGTCCATGCCAGGCTGTAGTCTCCCGGAGCAATGCCTTGGGGAATAGAGTACTCGAATTTTGCAGCACCGCTGCCACTGGGGTCCTCACCAAGATTTCCGGCTGCACTGGCTGGGCAGCCGCCGATGATGGAGTGAATGACCATCCATTTGGAGTCTTTGGTGGGCTGCTTGTCCTTGGTGAGAGAGATCTGGCAGGAGCCACCACCGTGGACAGCACTGCCGATAAATGAGAGTGTTTGGTTCACGCCGATGGGCATGATGTTGCTGGCTCCTTCTGCATCGAAGGCTCCCGTTCGTAGCTTGCATGGGAAATCTGCCCCCGTCGCAATAAGGGGGGAGTTGCTGAGCGAGGATTTGCCGTAAGGCGTTGGTGTTGCCAGCTTCATATGAGCGTTAGCAGTGATGGAGAAAGCCATGGCGGCTGCCATGAGCGTGGTGTTTGTGAAATGCATGTTGTTCGATGTAGGTCTTGCCGGAAGATCTATGTGTGAAAAGATGGTTGGTAGATTGCTTTTGATGTTGGTTGATGGTTCTGGGAAAGGGAGCCGATGTTTCGAAAGAAATCTGGTTGTTGATGATTTAGTTTGTGAGTCTGAGGAAGTTGTCTGGAGAAGGAAGAAGAGAGAGAAGATGAGGAATTATATAGATATGGAAAGCACTGGAATGCTTCGGACCTGAACAATAACGAGTGATAAATCAAAGGAAATGTACATCAGTGCAACGCACAATAGGATAAATTTCTTTGTGCATCGACTAGACAATTGGGTTAGGTGGACGTAAAATGACGATACAATAGACAGTAGGGACAATGGCGAATGTTCACCCTACAATTCGGGATCGTAGGACACATAAGAAAATGAACAAACAATCAGTGAGATAACAATCAGGGCTAAACTGAACAATGGGAACCTACCTACGAACAGTAAAACTGACAATAGCAATGTCCGCTTATCGTAATATGTGCATAAAGAATCTTTGTACAATGAATGGAATGTCTGCGCCGGGCAAGACAATGATAAAGGACTGAGAGATAGTAAGGTCTAGCCTGACGCGAAGATGAACGAAGCTGGTTGGAGTTGAGTAGATGGAGGATAGAAAGTGGCAGCATCGAGCATTATATAGTATCATTTATCGATGACGATGCCAGCAGAGTGTGACTCCTTCCGAGGGACGATCATTCACACTCTGGACAACACAATCGTTCATCAAGACCAAGATCCATAATCACGGCCATTGGAGTAGCGACCGCTGAAGAGTCAGGCTTTCTGACAGCGCCTGGAGCATCACCCATTGATCTCAACGAAACAACGTGCACGTGAGACGTACTGAGACGTTAGAATGCCAGGGTGAAGATTGCGGGCCAGTGAGACCGCAGTCACGTAGATGCATATGAAGCAAGGCCTGAGTAAGGGGCTCGTTGTGGAATATGAGGCTCTTGGGAAGCGCGTGGGAAACAACGATTGATATCTGCAAGTCGATATGACGGTGATTGGCCAGCTGAAGTTGACGACGGTAAGTAAAAGCGAAACGTGGTAGGCCGTGCATGGGAAAGGGCTTTGAGAAGCACGCTTCCTGGCATACGTGTACCACATTCGATGTGGTGAAGCAGAACAAAGAGCGGTATGGGAATTGTTAGTGGTTGAAAGAAAGGGCAGGATGTCGAGTAAATGCGAGGCATGGGAGCCAATGGCGTGGAGTGACAGGGCCTTGTCTGACGAGGTCGGCCAGTCGGTGTCTATGCGGGGTTTGCTGTCTACTCTAATCCGGAAGAGGGAAAGCTTGGCAACAACCCCACCACGCCCACTTCTTTCCTGGCACCACAACCACTAAGGTACAGTACTACTGAAATCGACACAACAGAGTGTTTCATCGCCGAAACACTCCTGGTGAGTCGCACAATACACCGTCTCTCGAAGTACTCAAAACCAATATGCGCTGACCAAACAACGCACAGGGCAAGCTTGCCACTGACTCAAAGTAAGAATACTATCCATCATACCACGCTCCGCTACCTTTCCATTTCCAAATGTTCGTGGATCAGCGAGGATGCGCGTTAGCGCCACGTACTTTATCGCCAATCTAGAGGCTTACGCGCGTCTCTACAACGTTCGTACGTCCCTGCTCCCCCCCTGACCCATTGGTCCAGGGTACTGCGAACGGCCTCCTCTCGATACCTAGATGCGGTTTTCTGTCTAAACCCACGAATCTTCCATAGCCAAACTTCCAATCCTCGCGCCACCCGTTGTCCGAGCTCTTCTTAGCTATCAGTCCGCTCCCTTTGAACAAGTGCACTACGCTAGCAATCGTATTCGGCATCTAATCCGGCATCCGTCTTGGCCAATTTGTGTAATATGCAATGGCAACAATCAGTTTGAGAGATATATCAAAGTCGTGGCAATGATGCGCATCGGCCGCGACATGAAGACAGGGGAGCAAGGAACGAGCATCGTTCCCGGAATTTCGGTACCGTCAGGGGCGGGGGAGAACCAGTCCGGATGGAGTCCAAGTATGATTGCAAAAAGACGAGAGTAAATATCTTCGACCAGTGGGGCTATAAGGTTGGGAGCCGGGAGTGGGGCCGATGGATCTACGGGGAGAGAGGAATTGGAGAGGGTCTTGATAAAATAGCCGAACCAAGAATCACGAAGGTGTCGTTGTGCCAGTATGGCGTGGTGTCTGGAGGAGTCGTCAGTAGCCAGCTAGTGCCGCTGATAAGTCTAGTAATGTTGAGACTAACAGAGAAGTACGGGCCCAGATCACTTGAGTAGGGAGCTTGACGCGTGTAGGTTTGGATGCGACCGTTGGTATCGACAGTAATTTCGTATGGAGCGGTAAGGAAGGTAGGTCGGCAAGTTAGCTAAAGCGAAGAGATTGTGTTGATGCGGAGGACAGGACTTCTGGATATGGGTCAAGAATTGTGTTGTCGGTTTTGTAATTGTTGAAGGATACCGTAAGGTTGGCACGAAGAAAACCTGCAACCAGCATCGTGTCGCATACTTCGCGATCTTCTTGCGATGCGTTCGAATGAACAGGTGATAGACCTTCGAGGACCTCGAACGCAGCCTTTCAGTTGTTTTGACCGCCCATAGGTTGGGATATACCATGGCACTCAACGCTGCGTCCACTAGGAGCGAGCTAGGGTACGATGAATCGATCGACTGCATTCATAATATAAAAGACTGGGTCTAGGTCAGCCGGTTCACATTGGACCTTAATTCCAAAGCCCTACGTGGTTGCTCTATATGCTTGTACTTCTCCAATACCAGACTGAAAGGGAGGAAAAATGTACCACGCGCCACCCAAGGTGGAAGAGCTGTCCCATCACTGAAGTTGGATTTCGCAACGTAAATATGATCTGAGCCCGTAGTTCTATTGCCTGACTTGAAGACCGGTAAGTACGGCACTGAGAATGTGGAGTTCCCCTGAATAGTAACGATGTCTGTCTGGAACAAGCCGCTCAACGACACAGCAAGTACGTTGGCCGATACACTTATGGCACATACGGCTGCGAGGAGAAAATGCCGAGAACGCAGAGCTCTGTAAATAACTAGCTGTGGCGGTAAAGACGTGTATTTGAGGTCTAATGATTCCGAGGCCGTTCCATCGCTTTTCCGAAGTTCCTCAAAAGGCTCTAACCCATAAAGTAGTCGATTCAGTAGGACCCAGAATGGCTCGAGAAATGGAGGGAACACCACAAGGATATAGTTCAGGACGATATTGGTCACCACAGGACTCTTCGACGGCAACGGCAATCCAAGGTGCTATTGGATTCGAAAATGTAAGGCCACCAAGCGTTGTCAAAGCGAGTAAAATTACGCCAATGAAAATGCCGGCTGCAGTTCACGTCATCTCTAAAGGCCGAAACAATCCAGGCTTCTTGTTGACAGGATCATACTCTTCAGCGTAGGTTTCTGGCATGGTCTTAGGAGTCTTTGGTCGAAATGCTTGCTGTTTCAGGTCGCATTCGCTGACTGTGAGGTACATTTTCCCGTTCCGGATAGGCGCTGAAAGCTCTCTGTCGTCTCTGACTTCTCCGTCAGTCAATTGGGGCACTGCAGCTTCAACTGATTTCACCCCCGTTAATATCTTAGGTGGCGTTGCTCCCCTAGGTTTTATCGGGAGTTTTTTGATTCCTCCCAGTCTGATGCTCGGCGTCATTATGTCTACTAAGTCAGTCACCGATGCTGGATCTTTCCTAAGCTGGCTTCGACGAATCCTTAAATCAGCCATAAGAGCCAGAGCAAAGACGGTAATCAGGCCAAGAAGGGCCTCGACAATTATCGCTAAATCTCGAATTACCACGACGGCATTGGTACTGCCTTGAACTATTCCAAGTCTTGGACCAGCAATACGAGCATCCGTGGTGAAGAGGTTTCTGACTGCAAGCGCAAAGAGCAGCTTGTGCGCCTTTCCAAAACTATTACCCAATGTCTCGGCGTCTAAATAATCAGCTAGCTCTAGACGACTGGCACCAACGGCAAAGCCAACCAATAATGGTGGTTGTGGAATTTATTCCCAACTTCTGGAGTCGTAGTCGCTGATCAACAACGGAGGTGGTCCGGGAAATATCAGACCTTTGGGAATTGGTCATTGCACCTGTACCGATAATGTACTCAAATTTACTCACGTTGAACATCTCGCTTGCCAGCGGTACCGGCGATGCCTTAGGTACAATATTTGAGACTGCCATGTTCTGAACTGTTATTGTGGCATTGACACTTTGGACCCAGTAAGCTGGTTCACAAAACAGTGCGGTAATATTCGGAATTTGAGATTTTAAGTTTGCCGCCCAATGGGCCAGGAAAGTGTGCGAATTGTTTGGCGCTGCACAGCCAAGTCCATACAACGAATAATCTATACGTTGATCCGAGTAGAAGCCAATATACAAACCAGCGAACGGTGAAGAATCCTCAAAACCGATATTCCCAGGCGTAGATACACATCCTCTTCCACTGTCATAACCCTGATCGATTGCCTCATCACTCTTGGTGACTATCGCTGGTTTGCAAGATAAGGGTGTGCTGTACATGTCGGTTGCTGCTGTCTAACTTTCGTTAAGTAAGGGCGGCTAGATCTCTTGTTCTATATCAAATGGAGCAATCGCCGCTGGTAAGTCTTGCCCCAGCCACAGAGTTTCATAAGCTGTCATCATGAAGTCGGCATTAATGGCAGAGAATTGGTCGTTGAGAGGTCTTAGCCCGGCGGTCGTTGTGGCCACTGAGAGAACAGTACGTTTGATCTTGGATTTCGTAAATATTGCACTCGCAATTGGAGTGACAGACCAGAATATCACCAACGTTATTGCACCTGCAAAGAACACCGACCAATGTCTAGCAAAAGAGATTAGTGGGTATTAAGTGGAGTTTGCCATCTAAGTTACCGTCTTTGAAAGGCTCTGGGAGGACCCCATGCAACAAAGTCAAACGGATAGTGAAGGAACAAAGAATCTTCTGCAGTGACGCCGCCATCTTTTGACATCTGAAAGTATGGCTCAAGTCGTTTGGCATCGAGATCGACCCAGGCTCAGAACATACTGTAAGACACCGCCACGAAAGTGGGGAAATACAAGTAGCCGAAACTCGTTGTGGGGGAGAAATTGCCGGCAGCGAAAGCTATTCCACCGTCCCGTTGGCTTCTTCGTGATAGAAACTCAAGAACTGCGATCAAAGCCATGGTAAAGCCAATAGTACTCAATTAAAGAGGCGCTCGAAGAGTAACAGGTTTCCATGTTGAACAAGCATCTTCTACCAGAATCGTCAACAAGGTCCACGTTAGGGTTTTGCTGAGATACCTTTGAGAGTTCTTTTATTTCCACGAAACCTCATAGTGGCATGTGCACAGGTCTCTTTCAAATCCCCAATATTTTTTTGGTAGATTTCCAACCTGACGGGTTGCTTCTCAAGATTGTGAAATAAGAAAGCTATTCGGGAGTGATTACTAATAGAATAGGATTACATCCAACGATCGGATTGGGAGAAAGATGGTCAAGTACGTGCACATCGCTTGAGAATCAGCTTGGGACAAGAATATCAAGGACATTCGGAGAAGGTACATAATGACATGTGAGATGGTAGGATATTTGAGTATAGACTGAGGTTCGGAAGCCGGTTTTGGATAGCCGCCTGCTGTGGCAGTAGCATACTGGAAAGCTAAGACTTTCAAATTGGGCACAGCAAGAGGATTGCCCCAAAAGAGCAATTTAGTACTAAAGCAACCAGGGATTTCAAGACAACGAGTGTCTTTTTATGGTCCCGCAAACATGAACTTGAATTAAAAGCCTCTAATGGGATATATCACTATCACAAAAGAAAATAGATATGATTCAAACCGACGCAGTGCATGGCGAGACTATAGGTCGGCTGACCCACGCTAGAGGTCGGCCGACCATGCAGAATGTCCGAGCATGGTCGAGTGACCATGGGCATAATTCCGCTTTCCTGCGCTACTGGTAACGTAAAATCATAGATAACAGCGTCGATGAACAGATAATTCTTAATCTTCTATAATTTCTTGAATTCAATGTAGCTTTTATTAATCAGATATTAATGAAACTAGTTGTAATCATACATGAATAAAAATCAACTGAGTGATCAGAATACAGAATCAAGTGATGACGAAGATGAAGAGATGAGAATCAATTAATCTATAATTGATATATTATTGATCACTTATTAATCAATAAATAATCACAGAATTGACAATCTGAAAATCTTGTCGTTCTTTTCTTCGACACACATCATCTAGAATTAAAGACGTTGCATGTTGAACATGCTTTAACTCTTTCTGATTATTCAAATACAGCTATTGATGAATATGCATATATTCTTCCTACTTGTAAAGAATCTAACGTAGTACTGAAGAATGAGTGTAATTCAATGATTAATTTGCAATCAATATTTGATTAATAATTTATTGATTTGTTATTGATATTCTTAGATTCAATATTCATTAACTCGAAAACAGTCATCAAAGATTACTCAATTATTGTTTTTAAACAATACAAATTACGATCGTTATTGATATATCTGTTCTGATATCAAAATCTGTGATTATTTACATTCAGATATTGCAAAATTGCATCATGAAAAATTGATCGTTGATGATTGAGAACAAATCAAAAGACTTTGCGAACTTGATTTCTCTCAAGAAACTCGTCAGAAAAAAAATTCAAATGAATACTATTAATTCTTTATTAATGATTTATCAGTAATTTATTAATCATTGACTAATATTCATCAGATATTACCTCGCTGCAATGAAATGATTTCGATTGCAAACATCATGCAAGAACTATGAAGATACATGTTCATCTGTGTTGAAAGAAAGCAATCAAGAAGTATCTATTAATAATCTATTGATCAAATATTAATCACTGATTATTTCTTGATTGATCAGAATGTCGCTGAAATCACTTATCACTTCATTGAATGTTTCAATGCAATTTGAAACAACTTTCAAAAACATTATTATCAGTCTCTTATGAACAGACAGAATATTGATATTGATTTTCTTAAAGATTGATTCAATAATTTATGAATGTCTGATGTTCATCTTAACACATGTCATATTGTTGAACAACAAAGTACTTGAAGAAAACATTGTGATAATTAATAATCTATTATTCTATTATCAATAAAGTATTGATAAATGATTAATGATCGATTGAAATAGATATTGATCATATCACTGAACTCGACGAATTAGTGACAGTAGAATGTGAAGTGAAATTCAATTTTCTTATTTCAAAAGATACAACAGAATGTGACTCTTTTATCTTTTGTTCTCATGATATTCATACTCATTCATCAGCATCATTGAATCGATTATTTTTAGAACTATGAAAAGATCTATTGAAAACAGTAGTCAAAATTCGAGATTCAACTTTAACTATTGATAAGTTTATCAATTCTTGAATAATATTTTATTAATCGAAGATTATTGAATCATTAATAGCAAAATTTCTACAAAGTTTATTGTTGAACGATTTCTGCAATAAATATCACACTCAACACATTTCTAAAATTCACGAGTTCTTATTCAATATGAATTGAATATCTGCAATTATATATAAGCAGAAATTGTTGCATTTTTCTGCTGAACAAGAGTTTAATGAAGTACAATGAAAATATTGAACACATCATGAAAATGCTTCATCATCAGTAAGATATTGATTCTTTAATAATATTCGATTAATAATTGATTGATCAGACACGCTATATTCAATTTCTGAATTATTTCGAGAAACACAAAATCATAGTCTGTTTCTATGAAGAACAAGCTTGAATTCTAATGAAACAGAAATTATTTGAAGTTGATATGTCTTTCAAAAGAGTACAAACTCGTAATGTTAATGAAGTTGTCTTTGCAATGTTTGATCAGTCAATGAAAAAAGATAATCAATCATTTATTAATCTATGATTAATTGCTAATTAATCATTAATCAATTATTAGTTGTCACTCTTTGTCAAGTATTTACAAATAGTCAGACTTCAGAATGTTATCAGTTCATCTTTTCTACTGTTTTTTCTTTACTTCAGAAACGATTGAATATTGAAGTTAAATGATATCATATTCATCAATTAGAATTTGAAGTTATGATTATGAATATAAATTCAAGTCAACTAAAAGATGATCAATCTTTTATCATTGTTTTATTATTCAGCTATTATTAAAAGACTAATCAATTATCAATTCAGAATTCGAACTATATTTACAAAGTATCAATCAACAATCTCGTCAATGACAATGATATACAGCATGAACTATTATATATTGTAGAATTCATTTTCTACGTGAAGTTACATGATCAACAGAACAAGATACATATTCAAATTCTGTTCATGATTGTATGTTAAGTCTGTTGAATGCTGAGTTCAAAAAAGATTATTTTCAGATCTGCGATCTACTAATAGATGATCAATTCTTCATCAATCAACTATCAGTTATTGATTAATCACTGATCAACTTCAGCTTTGCAACTCAGTTCATCAAACGTAAAATTCTGAATCAAACAGAAAAAGACAAATATTATTGCATCTGATGTTAATGTTCATTGTTCAAAAATTTCAGCAAATAATTTTGTTCACGCTTGAAATCACATCAATGCTGTTGAACAAACACATCATAAAAGCAATAGTTCTGAAAAAAGATTAACTCTTCTTCAGATCATTAAGAGGTTTGTTTATTGATCTTTAATCAATAAAGAATTAATAACTTATCAATAATAAAGAACAAAGTCTGAATGATTGAGATCTTGCAAAATATAAAGCATTTCAAAACAAAGAAGTTCATCACTCATATAAACAAACTTCTGCATTCAAGCGTTTCTTTAATTCAGAAAAACGCGATCGTAAGTTACTAATAAATGATTAATATGCAATTGATAGCTTATTAATATAGGTACAAAAAAAGTTAATAAGCGAAAACGAAAACGAGATCAGAGCGATCATCATGATAATAATGATAATGATGATTTTGACGTATTATCTCAATATTCTTCTTTTAAAAGTTTGCGTGGTGAAAGATTTATACGTAGTTCACGAAGTTCACGAAATTCTTCAAATGAATTTTGAAGATATTATTTTTTTATCAATTCAATATCAATAAATGAATAATAATCTATCAATATTCAGCACTTGAATTTCTTTACAACAACAGACATCTCAGAATAATCAAACGATTTTCAATCAGAATTCATTGATTATTCGTCAACAGAAGATTCAAATTCGACAGATGAAAGCTGAAGCTCAAAGAATAAAGCTTGAAAATGAAAAATCAGAATTGAAGATGATTCAAATGTGAAGAGATTTGCAAGATATGCAATGAATGATCAAGAATCAATCTAGTATTAATTCTAGATATATTGAATGTCGTTAGAAAAACTGAGATGAAAAATTTTTATAACAGTAGATTATTGAGTGATTAATTTCATACTAATCAGCTTGTATATGCATAGATTGCATCTATCTACTGACAGAATGTCGCTCAGATATCTCTCTGTTGAATCATCTCAAAGACAACAATAGTCTATCAATCATTGATTGATAAACGAATGATCATTGATCAGTCATTGATTAATGACGTTTTCTTGAGCATCTTTCTGCGTCATAGTAGAATTTACCATCTCAACATTGACCAATTTCTTTCTACATTCTTTCTTTTCATTCTTTTTGTCATCTGAATTCTTATTCTCTGATTCTGATTCTGACTTCTCATTCTGCGATTCTTTCAACTGAAATTCGCTTTCATCTTTGCTTTCATCTTCATCATTGTTTTCTATCAATTCTTGATTAATAATAGATCAATATGATATTAATAGAAGAAATTCTTATCAGACTCTGATTTTTTGACTAGTTTTTTGCAAGATTCATCAGCTGCAGTCTTCTTCTTACTCTTGACTTTTGAAGCAGAAGAGATTAACATCACATCATCTTCTTCACAATCAAACCTTTGCAAATGAACACAGATGCTTGAATCTTCTAAGCAAGCTGATAATTGATCAGTAATCAATCAGTAATCAATCATAGATTAATATTATATCGATCTTCGTCTTCTGACACTCAGCACATTTAATCGATTCTTTCATCTTCAATTTCAAATGAATCGCAGTCTTGTTAATCTGAGATTAATAAGTTATCAATTCGCGATCAATTCATGATTAATAGTCTATCGATTCGTCTTTCTTACGCAAGACTTTGAAAAGTTTTTTTTTTGTTTGACTTTTTCTAGAATCGAAACAGAAGAAGCTGAAGCTTCAGCAGTTTCAGCAGTTTCAGCTACATTCTTCTCAGACGTGCCTGATACTGACTCATAGGTCAGATGCTTGAAGTTCTCTATATCAATTATTGATTAATCAGTGATTAATCATTTATTAATCATATATTAATCATATATTACTTATGAACATAGATGTCGAAGTTCGCTTGTCTGATGTCATCTGCCGTTATAGCGATCACAACATTCTCTTCATGTTCGTTGACATGCTTGCGTAGATTACTCGTCGACGTATGCTTTCGCTGTGAATTGATAAATTATCAATAATCTATTAATTCAAGATTGATAAATCACTTATCTTATTCCCACAAATACTTTCATCTTCGTCTTCATATCTGCAAAATGCCTCGCTCGACATAATAACAATCTTTTTCTTCTATTAAACCAATATCAATCAGCAATCAATATCATATCAATCATTGATTAATTCTCTCATTTTCAACCAACTCTTTTTCAAAACCCATGATTAATCAATGATCAATGAAATATCAGTAAATGATCGATCTATTTTTCTTTCCATCAATGCATTCAGAAATACAATGGCAGTCCGGATTAATCCTTGATTAATCTGGGATTAATTCATGTCACAATGAGAGCTTTACTCACTTCGTTCTTCACTCATGCTGGGTGCCAATCAGGCCTTGTTGTCAAGGCCTGATATGCTGCGTATGCCTCTGTTTCCTTTATTGAAGGCATTTGAATGATTAATGGATTATTGATGGTTTGTGGGTTGTAAGAGTAAGGTTTGTGCGACCATGAAATCTATGTATTGAGGTCAGGTGTTAGCTTAGTTTTTAGCTCCGGACATTTTGCATGGTCGGCCGACCTCTAGTATGGGTCAGCCGACCTACCTCCTCGTGCATGGCCGCATCATCCATGATATCGTACGCGCTGAGGCTGCATAAGCGAGATGATGCTAATTTAGCGCAAGCGTCAGGGTTACGAGCCCTTGCCGTTCCACAATCCGAGCTAGGGTAAACCATCGAACTTCAATTGCTTGCAAGACTGAAAGGTCCACACTGGCACAAAATCACCTCAAGATGACAACCCGACCCACAGTCACCATTGCCTCCGCTGATGGCACCGCAAGTGGATCAACTCACCCTCTTCCGGCGGTGTTCAAAGCGCCAATCCGTCCGGATATCGTTCAGTATGGTCCAAACATCCGTCCTACACCTTGCTCGACTCAAAGAGACTGACGGCATTATAGGACAGTCCATTCTGGGATGGCCAAGAACAAGAGACAGCCATATGCCGTGAGTGAGAAAGCTGGTCATCAGACCTCCGCCGAGTCATGGGGAACCGGTGAGTAGCCCTTGTTCGACCTCTTTGATGGTTTCACTTGGTATAAGGCTTGTAGGCACGGTCGCTACATCTCCACGTTGAATAGAGTGGTTTGTGTATCCAACTGAGCTGACGCACCGCCTTCGCTAGGTCGTGCCGTGGCGCGTATCCCGCGTGTCTCTGGAGGAGGAACTCATCGCGCTGGTCAAGCTGCGTTTGGTAATATGTGTCGCTCCGGCCGAATGTTCGCACCTACCAAGGTCTGGAGGAAATGGCACCAGAAGATCAATCTTGGTCAAAAGTACGCACATAACCGAAACCATTGGTGTCTTCGATCTGACCGTGTCCTAGACGCTTCGCAACCACATCTGCTTTGGCAGCCTCCTCAGTCCCGTCTCTCCTTTTAGCTCGCGGCCATCAAATCTCCACCGTGCCCGAGGTACCCCTTGTTATTGCTTCAAAAGCTTTCGAAGGTGCTGCCATCGCCAAAACTTCTGCAGCCCTCAGTCTTCTCAAAGCCGTGGGCGCAGGTCCGGACATCAGCAAAGTCAGCAAATCTCGCAAACTTCGTGCCGGTAAAGGAAAGCTTCGAGGCCGCCGTCATCGCCAACGTCGCGGACCATTGATAGTTTACAACCCGGACGAAGATGGCAAAGAGCTTGTCCGTGCGTTCCGCAACATTCCAGGCGTGGAGACCTCCTCCGTCTTCGCACTTAATCTTCTACAACTTGCTCCAGGTGGTCACCTCGGTCGATTCATTGTTTGGACTTCGTCAGCTTTTGCTGCGCTAGATACAATCTACGGTTCTACGACCACCCCATCTGCGTTGAAGAAGGACTTCCTGCTTCCGTCGAATGTAGTCTCTAACGCTGATATCAGTCGTCTGATCAACTCGTCCGAAGTACAAGCTGTAGTCCGTCCAGCAAAGGGCGAGGCTCGAACAAAGAGATCTCGGGTGCAAAAGAAGAATCCTTTGAAAAACAAGCAGGTACTACTAAGGCTCAACCCATATGCAAAAGCTTTCAGCGAGAAGAATTTGGGGTCAGAGAAATTGGGAGAGGGCAAGCCGCTGAGGGCTGCAGAGTCATTCTCGAACGTGTTGAACGAGAATTAGCGTGGAGAGTGCCAACGTTTCAGTGGTGGGTTCTTCGGGCCAGCGGGTTCTATGTATGCGAGCAGGGTAGAGTATTGCACAACGACATTCACGCATTACCTACGTAACGGTGTCTCGAACCTAGATGAAATTCTTTGATTTGCTTGCTGTTCCGGTTCACATGTGCGGAAATGCTGATGGTTCATTGCCCATTCTCCAATTGCCCTCAGCCCGTCGCCTCTCCCTCTTATGCTGCCTACTGTTCCAACGGAGAAGGTAGGTGTTAGATATTGTTGGGCAGTTCCACGTGCGATCTACTCTACTGCTTAGTCTCAGCAACCAACAGACACGTTGGACGCTTTGACGAAGCTGCCCATTAAGATAACATGGGTCATCATCCATCCGGGTAGTGCACCATTGGTGAAGATAGGTTTTTGACACCCGGTCATTAACATACCTAGATCTGGCCATTTGAGAAAAGCAAACGCAGAGTCTCTATATTCAGTCTGGTGGAGGTGTAATTCTGTGAATGTCACTAGAACTGCCCATCTTTTTTTGCATATCATAGACAATGTGATATCGACATGAAGACTGAGATGTAGATTGGAACTCCAAAAGGATTGAATGCTCGTGCATGTGGTTTCACCAAGCTATCAAATATCCTTGGATGTCCCAATCGGGTATGGTCAAATAAACTTCGCGACAACGCCATCCATCAACTAGTATTCTTAGGATCTTCGGATTTTAGGTACTGATTGGCGAAAATGTATGGTTAGGACAAAATCCTCTGGGAAACCCTGGATCCAACGAGCTTGCAATCGATAGCATGGACCAATATCTGACATGTTTGGGTGCTTCTGCCTTGTCGGATTTCCGTCGCCAGTTCTTAGCTGACAAGATTGGTGCTATTGACGTCCATTCAAGATATGTACACTACGTGGCTCTCCAAGGAGAACCTCAGGGCCATGGAAGCCTTCAAGACTACAACCGGGAAGCACTGGACCAGCTTCTGGCCTACGGCGAGGAAATCGATGACATCCAAGCGCATGGTGATCAATCGAGTATGACATTCTTCATCACGCCAAGGCTAGGTACGATATCACCCTGGAGCTCGAAAGCGACTAGTATTGCTCATGTATGTGGCTTTGGTAATGTCGTTAGACGAATCGAGAGAGGGACTATTGTTACCGCCATTTTCGACAAGCAGATACCTGAAGTATCTTTTGCCGATCTACTTCATGATCCAATGACGGAAACTTTCAGCACAAGTCTCCCGGATCTTACGGCTATGTTTGGAGAACATACGCCGGCACCTGCAAAGGTAATTGAACTAAGTTCAGAAAAAATAGATTCGAGGCGTGCACTTGAAGAAGCAAACATATCTCTAGGCTTGGCTCTCGACGCATCAGAAATAGACTACTTGGTGTCCGCCTACGCAAAAGGAGGCCCATTATCGAGATCCCCTTTCGATGTCGAGCTATTCATGTTTGCTCAAGTCAATTCCGAGCATTGTAGACACAAGCAATTCAATGCCAGCTGGACTATCGATGGGACCAAAAAGCCACATAGTTTATTCGACATGATTCGAAACACCCACGAGAAGAATCCCAAATACGTTATTAGTGCTTACAGTGATAATGCAGCGGTACTACGAGGACTTAGCGGAAGTCACTTTGCACCTAATATATCCACAGGCGAGTGGACTCAGACGAAAGAAGTCGTTCATTACCTGGCCAAACTCGAGACTCACAATCATCCTACTGCAGTCTCGCCTTTCCCAGGTGCTGCTACAGGATCAGGTGGAGAAATCCGGGATGAAGGTGCAGTAGGCCGAGGGTCGAAGCCTAAAGCTGGAATCTGCGGTTTCAGCGTCTCTGACTTGCTTATACCAGGCTTTCGGCACCCCTGGGAGTTAGATGAAGGGAAGCCCGCACACATTGCCAGCAGTCTTGAGATCATGCTTGAAGCTCCTATAGGTAGCGCAGCTTTTAACAATGAGTTCGGAAGACCATGCACTACGGGGTATTTCCGTACTCTGCTGACAAGATTGCCTATTGGTGATGGTGATACGGAAATCAGGGGTTATCACAAGCCAATTATGATAGCTGGTGGTGTCGGTACTGTAAGGCCTCAACATGCAACCAAGAACCCTGATATCGTAGAACCGGGTGCCTATCTGATCGTCCTGGGAGGACCAGCTATGCTTATTGGCCTGGGTGGAGGGGCTGCCTCAAGCGTCACATCAGCAGAAGGATCTAAAGATTTGGACTTTGCTAGTGTACAAAGAGGAAATGCTGAGGTGCAACGAAGAGCACAAGAGGTAATCAATGCTTGTGTTGCTATGGGCATGGAAAATCCCATCAAATTCATTCATGATGTGGGTGCCGGCGGTAAGACAATTTTCATTGACAAATGGAAGTTGAACATAGCTAATTACTAGTGACGAACAGGCTTGTCGAATGCTCTACCAGAATTGGTGCATGATTCCCACCTTGGTGCCACCTTCGAGCTGAGAGAGATTGACAACGCGGACAGAGGCATGAGCCCCATGCAGATATGGTGTTGCGAGGCTCAAGAGAGATACGTCATGGCAGTAGCGCAAGATGGATTGAGCATTTTCAAGAAAATAGCAAACCGTGAGCGTTGCGGTTACTCGGTCGTGGGCAAGGCCGACGGTGACGAACAGGAAGAGAAAAGACTTGTGCTGATGGACCGTGAGTCAACGCAATATCCGAAACCTATTGATCTTCCAATGTCAGTTTTGTTTGGGAAAACGCCGAAGTTATCAAGAGTAGTAGACTCGAGAAGGCTACGACTACCACCGTTTGACAGCAGTCTTGCCATGTACATGCCTAAAGCGCCAATGGATACTTCGTCTATACTCAATGAAGCCATTCGCAGGGTGCTTGCACTGCCTGCGGTGGGCTCGAAATCGTTTCTAGTTACCATTGGTGACAGGACAGTAGGTGGAGTGACCGCAAGGGATCAGATGGTTGGCCCTTGGCAAATCCCTCTGGCAGATGTCTCTGTCACTGCAACCTCGCTCACACTCGGTATGAGGTCTGGCGAAGCAATGGCTTTAGGTGAAAAACCAACATTGGCGCTGATCTCGCCAACGTCCTCTGCACGTATGGCCGTGGCTGAAGCATTGATGAACATTGCTGCTGCGGATATAATTGACGGACTTGAACGAATACGACTCTCGGCAAATTGGATGGCCGCGAGTAGTCATCCAGGCGAAGCCGCTGCTTTATATGAGGCTGTCGAGGCTATCGGCGTAGATCTGTGCCCAAAGCTTGGAGTCAGTATACCTGTCGGCAAAGACTCGATGTCTATGAAAATGAAATGGACAGACCTAGAGACGAAGGCACCGAAGGAAGTCATTGCCCCTCTGTCCCTGGTAATCTCAGCCTTCGCTCCAGCGGCGAATATAAGAAAAACTTGGACACCGGCGCTGCACCGCTCCGAAGATGATGGCGGTAGCGAGTCAGTATTGCTGATGGTGGATTTGGCTGAAGGACGGAGGGCGCTTGGGGGATCTGCCCTTGCACAAGTCTTTGGCCAAGTTGGTAATGAAGCACCAGACGTGCGTAACGTGCAACGCATTAAAGACTACTTTGATGCTATGCAACAATTGCAAGAAGCGGATATTGTGCTTGCCTATCACGATAGGTCAGACGGCGGCCTCTTCACAACAGTAACAGAGATGATGTTTGCCGGAAGATGTGGTCTCGAGTTGATGATCGACAAGCTGTGTCCTAGCGCGGACACAAAGGATATTGTCGAGACCCTCTTCAATGAAGAACTTGGTGCCGTATTTCAAGTCCGCAAAGAAGACGAGCTTAATTTCCACCGATGCTTCGCCACCTGTGGACCCCCAGAGGGGCTTATTACTAAAATCGGTCGCGTCCCCCACTCGTCTAAACAAGATCTCACGATTTATCACAATGCGACTCTCGTCTACCGTTCCTCCCGTCCAGAACTCCAAGAGCGCTGGGCCTCCACCTCCCATCAAATGCAACGCCTTCGCGATAATCCCTCCTGCGCCGACGCCGAATATAGCCAAATCCTCGATTCCTCCGATCCAGGTCTCTCCTACAACCTCACCTTTAAGCCCTCTCAAAATATCCTTCCATTTTCAACCTCCTTGTCTGCCCGCTTGTCCCTCACATCTAAACCCCGCGTCGCCATTCTCCGCGAACAAGGCGTCAACGGCCACTCAGAAATGGCCTTTGCATTCCTCACTGCCGGTTTCACCCCAATAGATGTCCATATGACAGATCTCCTGTCCGGTCGGGTTTCGATTAATTCCACCTTCGTCGGTCTCGCTGCATGTGGCGGGTTCTCGTACGGAGACGTCCTTGGTGCTGGACAAGGCTGGGCAAAATCCGTGCTTTTGCATCCCACAATGCGGAAGCAGTTCCAAGAATTCTTTGCCAGGAAGGATACCTTTGCCCTAGGGGTCTGTAACGGATGCCAGTTCCTGAGTCGTATCAAGGAACTCATCCCAGGCGCGCAGGGCTGGCCGATCTTCAAAAGAAACGTGAGCGAGCAGTACGAGGCTCGCTTTTGTATGGTGGAGGTCTTAGATACACCGTCATCACCTTCTGTATTTCTCCACGGTATGGCCGGCTCCAGCCTCCCAATCGTAGTCGCGCACGGCGAAGGTCGTGCTTCCTTCCCTCCGAATTCTCGAACTTCAACGCCTGAAAACCTCCTTTCGCAGAACCTCGTCCCCGTCCGCTATGTGGACAATCACTTGAAACCCACGGAGTCTTACCCCGCAAATCCGAATGGAAGCCCGCTGGGGATTGCAGGCGTGCGAACGCCTGATGGGAGGGTGTTGGCTCTGATGCCGCATCCGGAGCGGACTGTACTTGGGGGAGTAGGGAGTTATATCCCAAGGGGAAAAAGCGAGGAGTGGGGAGATTTGGGACCGTGGAGTAGGATTTTCCAGAGTGCGAGGAGGTGGGTTGGGTAGATGGAGGGTGAGAACGGGACTGTGATGTATTTTGGTAGGTAACTTCTAGAGGCTGAGAATGGGCTAGTAAAGCGGTATTTGAGAGTACCATAGTACAATTGTTCGCTTATCATAAGTTTGATAAGAAAGGAATCAAGAATGGTTCGAGGTGAACCCCCTTTCAGTGGAATAATACGAATATTCAGCATCACGCAACCATCCCTACGACTTCTCTTCTCAGTGGCAAGAATGAGCTAAGAATACTCTCCTCTTCATGCCACACGAACGGGTCGACCAAGTTGTGTGAGACTGTTTTGTTGCTGGTTACCCTTGGTCAAGAAACCGAGATTGGCAATGGGCACTGGTGCTCTGTTCTTCCATACTCCGTAGCGAAGTCTGGCTTGGGCGTGGTCTTAACCGATACCTAGCCTAGTCATTAGAACACGGGTAAGGCTGCGACGGTTGGAACCTCCGCTGAAACCTTAATACTTTAGCGGCATTTGGATTTGGCTCGCGGCTCGCCCAACCTTTCCTCGAAACACTTCGCGATCACACAGTGGACCTACAGCAGCCTGGAGCAGCAACACCACCAATGCTGCCACAATCACGAATTTAATGACTTCTGAAAATGTCTAAGCACGGGTAAACCACCCACCACATATGTAATTGGAGGTCCTCTACGCTTATGAGACCTTGCGAAAGCCCGCTATTAGTCGCTGGAGCTCGAATATTTAAGGTCGGATTGCATGACCACACCCATCGTACATCTGGATGAGGAGCCCAATCAGTGTCACTGGGACTGAGTTTCCGGAATCTTTCCGCCATCCCAGCTGGCACGTAGCTGGCGGTCAGCAGCAATATGGCGGAAAGAAATATAGATGCCTTTGCGGCAAAGCTGGGGGATCCAAATCTAGGTATGATATGGATCTGACTTCTGGGACTACTCTGCTTTTCCATGGTGTTAGATCGTCAAGAATATTGCTAAATGTGATGAGCAGATCTCAAGGTCAAGTTCAATATTGCGACGGAGCTTCGAGACAACATCGACCTCATGTGCAATGGACCCACTTACTCGATATTCCTCAAGAAACTTGTTCCAACCTTCATGAAGCTCTTAGAAGGACCGCCAGTCTTTACAAGCACGTCTTGGGAACAGGTATGGTTTGACTGATCTGAGCGCGAAATCCAGTTCATGATTCTAATTGGTATTCCGTAGAGACTACGCAATTGCGTCCTCGAAATCTTCCATCGACTACCGATGAATCATGCAGAAGTACTCAAGCCATACGCTGCCGGGATCGTGGACGTTCTGATGGGCTTGGTCAAGACGGAGAATGAAGACAACGCAGTTCTCTGCATGAAGACGATCATGGACCTAGAGCGGCATCAGCCAGAAGCTACTGCGGGGAAGGTACAGCCATTCTTAGACCTCATTCAGGAGATGTTCGAGATCATGGAACAGGTTGTGAAGGATACCTTCGACAGTCCGGCACAAGGAGGGGGCCCCGGCACGACCCCTAATAATACCCAGATCTTTCAGTCGCCTCGGCCAGGCTCTCCATCAGCGTCTGTAGCTTCCGACCTTGGGATCGATCTTCAGACTGCCCGCCCGTTACTGAAGGGGATGCAATCGTTCAAGGTCTTTGCAGAATGTCCCATTATTGTTGTTTCCCTGTTCCAGGCCCATCGGAACTGCGTCCCCGCTAATGTCAAAAAGTTCGTGCCACTTATAAAGTTGGTGCTTATGCTCCAAGCTAAACCACAAGAGCGCGCACATGAGGAATCTAACAATAGAGGTGAAATATTTACTGGAGTTAGCAAGGACATTAAAAATCGGGTTGCATTTGGAGAGTTCATCACAGCGCAGGTCAAGATGATGAGTTTTCTAGCTTATTTGCTACGAGTGTACTATTCGCAACTCAACGACTTTCTACCGAAATTACCTGACATCGTTGTACGCCTTCTAAGAGATTGCCCAAGTGAGAAGTCTGCGACCAGAAAGGAATTGCTGGTAGCCATACGACACACCATCAATTTCAACTTTCGAAAGATCTTCTTGACCAAGATCGATGATCTACTGGACGACCGGACACTCATCGGAGATGGTCTTACCGTCTATGAGACAATGCGCCCTCTTGCATACAGCCTCCTTGCAGATCTCATCCATCACGTCCGAGAGTCCCTCAACCGAGACCAAATTCGGCGGACGGTGGACGTTTTCTCTAGGAACCTGCACGACAACTTTCCAGGGACCAGCTTCCAAACCATGAGCGCAAAGCTGCTACTGAACATGGCTGATAGCATCGCAAGGCTTAATGACAAGAAGGATGCCCGACATTTCTTGATCATGATCTTAAGTGCGATAGCAGACAAATTTGCTGCCATGAATCATCAACATTCTAATGCGGTGAAACTGTCCAAGCAATATGAGCAGCAGTCCATAGATGCCACACCTGAAGATCATTTAGCCGATTCGAAAACCACCCCAGACTGGGACGAGGTCGACATTTTCACAGCCACGCCCATCAAGACATCAAATCCGAGGGACCGTGGGGCAAACCCCGTGGAGGACAACAAGTTTCTATTCAAAAACCTGTTAACCGGTCTGAAAGGCATGTTCTATCAACTGAAAGAATGCAACCCCGAACCGCCAGCTATGGATCCTGGAAATGCCCCTGCAAACTGGCAAGAAGTTTCACATGGTTACAATGCTGAAGAGGTCGAGGTCATCACCAAACTCTTCCGAGAGGGTGCCTATGTTTTTCGGTATTATAGCTCGGAGCAGCCTCCCACGGAGACGCACTATTCCTCCCCAGTTGAGTTCCTCGCAAATCACTATATGGTGCAAAGTGGCAAAGAAGAAAAGGATCTCCTCGAGACTTTCGCGACAGTGTTCCACAGCATTGACCCAGCGACGTTTCATGAAGTGTTCCACTCTGAGATTCCCCGCCTTTACGAGATGATGTTTGAGCATACCGCTTTGCTCCATATACCGCAATTCTTTCTTGCGAGTGAAGCCACGTCTCCAAGTTTCGCAGGCATGCTACTGCAATTTCTGATGGATCGGATAGGAGATGTTGGTACCTCAGACATCAAGAAGTCCTCAATTCTGCTGAGGATGTTCAAGCTCTCCTTCATGGCGGTGACGCTATTCTCCCAACAGAATGAACAAGTTCTTCTACCACACGTCACCAACATTGTTACCAAGTCTATCCAGCTCTCCACGACCGCCGAGGAACCAATGAATTACTTCTATCTACTACGGTCTCTATTTCGAAGTATAGGTGGCGGACGTTTTGAGTTACTCTACAAAGAGATTTTGCCTCTACTGGAGATGCTTCTTGAGGTGCTAAACAATCTGCTGATGGCTGCTCGGAAACCTCAGGAGCGTGACCTCTACGTTGAATTATGCTTGACGGTTCCCGCACGCTTGAGTAATCTTTTGCCACATCTCAGCTATCTTATGCGTCCATTGGTCGTAGCGCTCCGCGCTGGTTCTGACCTGGTTGGTCAAGGGCTTCGAACACTAGAACTTTGTGTCGATAACCTGACGGCTGAATATTTGGATCCTATAATGGCTCCTGTGATCGATGAGCTTATGGCTGCATTGTGGGACCATCTTCGGCCCAATCCTTACAGTCATTTTCACGCCCATACCACGATGCGCATCTTGGGTAAACTTGGCGGGCGCAACCGTAAATTCATCCACGCTCCTCATGAAGTTTCATATCGGCAATTTGCAGACGACCAATGCAGTATCGACTTGAAGCTCATCGGATCTAACAAAGAACGTGCGTTTCCTGCAAACATTGGTATTGATCACGCAATAGCCAAGCTAGCGGAGGTCCCAAAGGCGCCTGGTCTGAAGAAAGTAGACCCATACTATAAACAACAGTCATTTCGATTGATTTGTGCTCAGCTTAAGATCTACATCGGATATGACGGTCTTCCAGATGATTTCACACAGTTAGTACGATTGCAGGCTACTGACTTGCTCGAGAGCAAGTATGACGTGGTATGGGAAGCCCTGCAAACGGCGGATCGGGAGAAGTCTGTCCCAAAGAGAGACTCGCAAGAAGACACTTTGAAAAAGTTGCTGAAGGCTTGCATGCTCGCAGCGACATTTCAGGATATCCCCGATCTTGTCACTGCCGCAGCTAGTCTACTTGCTGATGTTTGTCGTCACTTCACCATTCTCGAGATTGGAAGAGCTCTAGCACATGCGACCCAGAAAGAGAAAGAGTTCGATGTCAAAGCCGGAGAAGGTCCTGTCTATCTAGACAGTCGAATTCTGGCGGAAGCTATTGCAGAAAGTCTATCCTCGGACAATCAGGCTGTTCGTACAATAGCAGAAGGAGCTATCCAAACTGTGTACAGTGCATTGGCAACCATCTTCGGATCTGGAGACAGCGTTCATAAACTTCCCTTCTTCTTGCACCTGGCCGACGTTTTCTGTCACAAATGCCATGAGGAAGAGTGGTACACTAAAGCCGGCGGAGGCTTGGGTATTCATATCTTTGCAACCAGAGTCGATCTCGGCGACAATTGGATGGTCGACAGGCAGGTCAAATTTGTTCGAGCTCTTATGTATGTCATGAAAGATATGCCTCAGGATCTATCAGCAAATACACGTGTTCGAGCCCTTGACACCGTCGAGATCCTGCTCCGGAGATGCAACAAAGGGATATCAAAGGAGGACGTAGCTTCACCCAATAGCAGACTTTACAATATATGCGGCTTCCTCGTCTATGAGTTAGCGCATATGAATAGACATGTCCGTGATGCCGCTCAAAAGGCTTTCGCCACGATTGCCGAAATCATTGGCGCAGAAATCTACGAGCTCATAGCTCCGGTTAAAGATAGACTTCTTCAACCAATCTACAACAAACCGCTCAGAGCTTTACCCTTTGCGACTCAGATCGGCTATATCGAAGCAATCACGTATTGTCTGGGCCTACAGCGCAATCTGGTGGAATTCAATGATCCGCTTAATCGGCTGTTGATGGAGTCACTGGCCCTGGCTGATGCCGAGGACGAAGTGCTTGCGACGAAGCCTACCGAATTTAGGACTGCAGAATCTATAGTTAATTTGCGAGTCTCATGTATTAAACTTTTATCACTGGCCGTAGGCTTCTCGGAATTTGCAGGGCAACAACACACTCAAAGCCGAAGTCGGATAATCTCTGTTTTCTTCAAGTCACTCTATTCGAACTCCTCAGAGGTTATTGACGCCGCCAACGCTGGTCTCAAAGGTGTTCTATTACAAACCAACAAGCTGCCCAAGGATTTGTTGCAGAACGGCTTGCGCCCAATACTCATGAATCTGCAGGATCCTAAGAAGTTAAGCGTTCAAGGCCTAGACGGACTTGCCAGGCTCTTAGCTTTGCTTACCAACTACTTCAAAGTTGAAATTGGCGAGCGCCTCTTGGTCCATATGACTACCATTGCCGACGGACCAGCCCTGCAGAAATCTTCTTTCTCTTTGATCGAACAGAATCCCCAGATGAAGATCGTAGTCGCTACCTTGAACATCTTCCATCTGCTCCCGTCCACTGCAGCAAACTTCATGACGGATCTGATTAACAGAGTGCTGGAACTCGAGGAGTCACTTCGTAGGACACATTTCAGTCCGTTCCGGGAACCTCTACTCAAGTACTTAAACCGCTACCCAAAAGAAGCTTGGGCTTTCTTCTCCGTGAGGCTCTCAGTGATGAAATATGGAAGGTTCTTTGCACAAATTCTTGCTTCACCTCGTAGTGCCCCACTTCGTGATGTTGTGATTGCAGATATCGAGGGTTTGATCAGAGAGTCTATCGACCTTCAAGAACCCGAGAAAAAGGATGTAGCTTCTGTCAACGCTATACATATCGTGCATTCGCTTTGCGCTCATACGACTGACTGGTTACTCCAGAATGGAAATTTGCGACAGGCATTGTTAAGCGTAGGCAGGCAATTGTACCACAAGAAGAAACTGGACAAGCTTGCGGCTGACTTGCGTCTTGGAGCAGATCAGGCTGGGGAACAGCTGATGAGTATTTTCGTGACATCGTTGAAGCTTGATCCTCAGGATCTCGATTTCCTCTTTCAACTAATCGATGTCGTTACTGCCGATGAGATCAAGTCTCACCCCTCTTTGCTAGCTTTTATCTACAGTCACATAATCTCGAGCGAATCCCATGAATACTGGCGGAGTATCGTCATGCGAAGCATCGACCTCTACAGCGTTCGTGGGTCGTCACAAAGAACAAAAACATTTGCTTTTCGAAACCTAGTCAATCCAATTTTTGCGATGGACGTTATGCGAAGCTCACAGCAACTTCTGGTCTCAGGTATTGAGCGACGCTTCATGGACAAGACTACGGTTGAAGCCGTTCATAACAAGATCTGGAAGCCTCAGCTTAATGATATCAGCGAAGACAACGGGCAACCCGGCGTCGATCATTCCCGCCTCGAGCTACTTCAGATGTCGGCGTTGCTTCTAAAGTATCACCACAATCTGGTGTCTGAAGCTCGCAAGGATGTCATTAAATTTGGCTGGAGCTACATCCGACTCGAAGATACGATCAACAAGCATGCAGCTTATGTGCTGATAGGTTATTTCATCGTACAGTTCGAGACGCCCTCGAAAATCGTCAATCAAATCTACGTTGCACTGCTCAAAGCTCATCAAAACGAAGGCCGAGCTCTAGTCATACAAGCGCTAGATTTGATGGCACCCGTTCTCCCCAAGCGTTTGACTGGACCTGGGGACATGAGGTTTCCGATGTGGGCAAAATGGCCTAAGCGAATTCTGTCCGAGGAAAGTTCTAACTTGCAGCAATTGATTAGCATTTTCCAATTTATGGTTCGACATCCTGACTTGTTCTACGAAGCCCGGGAACATTTTGTTCCTCACATCATTCCTTCGTTGTCGAAAATCGCGCAGCTTCCAAATCCATCGAATGAGCACAAAAAGCTCGTACTTAGTCTCATTAAGATGATCCTCCAATGGGAAGAGCAGCGTGTGCGCGGTCCAGAACGTTCACTTTCGCAACCGATTGAATCTCCGCAAGCTAAGAAACGTAGGCTAGAACTTGCAAGAAGTGGCTCTGCTTCGCCAGCACTAAGCCTGGCGCCTCCTCCAACTATTGAAAAACCAGAGTATCTCATCCCCGCGCCTCTACGGACCGTACTCATCAAGTATCTTGCGCAATTTATCAGTACCCTACCTGAGAGATATCCAGTACCTGCAAACAAGCTAAGAGATCTCCAGTCTACCACGCCACAGGCGGCGCTGCCACCCAATGAAATGTGTAGGAAAGCCATTGGTCTTTTTCACGACTTACTCGCGCCCCATCTCTGGGCTGATTTGGAGGTTGATTTGTTTCCAAGGTTGACTGAACAAACCTTGGTTTCTGAAAAAGCCGACAAAGCCGACGAAAAGACGGCAACGAGCATAATCAACACGCTTCAGATAGTTCGTGTCGTTTTAAACATGAAAAAGGATGACTGGGTCCTATCACAGCTCGTTCAGATTCAGAAATTACTTGAGAAGCCCATTCGTTCTGAGAACCCTGAGATCCAAGATTGTCTTCACACAAGCGACGAAGAACTCGACGGTAAGCGTCGCATAAGACCTTTGCTGAAGCGGGTCCTTGATGCGCTTCCAAAAGAAAACCGAGAGGAAGATGAAATGGATGTCGAAACGCCGTCGACCGAGTTTACCACGTTCCTATCCGCCGTCGCTCTAGAGATGATGACCGCAGGTAATCTCGTTTCAAGCATCAATATATTTTGGACTTTGGCAGCAGTGAAGCCGGCTGAGATCGAGCAACATATCCCTCATGTCATGCGTGCATTGCAGCAGAAATTGGCGAAAGATCAAGTGGCGCCACAAGCCGCGTTACCAGGGCCGATGGGCCTGCAGCAGGGAATGAGGCCAGGAGAAGGAGCCGTTGGACTTGATGCCCGAGAAATGGAGATTTCGACGCAACTAACCTTGAAGACCATTCACATAATATCATTGCGCATGGCTACACTTGGCGAACAGAGGCGACCCTTTCTCAGCGTCCTGGCCTCTTTAGTCGAGCGGTCCCCTAACCTAAAGCTGTGTGAGAAGATCCTAGATATGGTAGAAATGTGGATATTTGACTCAAGTGAGCCATGGCCTACGCTCAAGGAGAAGACTGCCGTTCTACATAAGATGCTGCTTTGGGAGAATCGTCCTGACCCGACACTTTTGCACAAATTTCTGGACCTTGTCATCCGCATCTACGAAGATCCGAACATCACGAGAACGGAGCTTACGGTCAGGCTTGAGCACGCATTCTTGGTAGGCACGCGAGCACAAGATGTGGAAATGCGCAACCGATTCATGAGTATCTTCGATCGCAGTCTGACAAAAACCGCGAATGCTCGCCTCATCTACGTCTTAACTTCGCAGAACTGGGATACACTGGCTGAATCCTTCTGGTTGAGCCAAGCAATCCAGCTTATTTTCGGGGCAGTCGATATGGGAACGACTATCCAACTACATCCAGAGGACTTCAAAATGGGCCCACCCATGGCGTTCTATGGACGATCACGCACAGACCCGCGTAAAGAAAGCCTAATGATTGAGGATAACTTCGAAGACTTCATGTCAGACCATCGACGTTTCTACACGGAACTCGGGGAAGTCAAGATTCGCGAAATACTCGAACCTCTCTGTCAGCTGCAACATACTGACTCGAACGTGGCCTACGAGATTTGGGTTGCTCTGTTTCCGCTATGCTGGTCTTTGTTACCGCGTGACGATCGTAGTGAACTGGAGAAAGGGATGGTCACATTACTCACAAAAGACTACCACCAGCGCCAAGTCGATCGAAGGCCAAATGTTGTGCAAGCATTGCTTGAGGGCCAAGTCCGAGCCAGACCAAAGTGTAAGATGCCAGCTCATGTCATGAAATTCCTCAGCAGGACATATGACGCTTGGTACACCGCTGCCATTTCACTCGAGGAAGCTGCAATGACACCCCTGATCGATACGCCATCTGTCCGCGAGAGTAACCTCGACGCTTTGGTTGAAATATATGCGGGATTACAAGAGGATGATCTCTTCTATGGGACGTGGCGGCGTCGATGCAAATTTGTGGAGACAAACGCAGCTCTATCGTATGAACAGAACGGGATGTGGGACGCGGCTCAGAAGCTATATGAGGCTGCTCAGATTAAAGCACGAACTGGAGCAATACCGTTCTCACAAGGTGAGTATATGCTTTGGGAAGACCATTGGATTCTATGTGCCCAGAAACTACAACAGTGGGAAATACTGAATGATTTCGCAAAACACGAAAACTTCAACGACCTCTTATTAGAATCTGCCTGGAGAAATCTTGAGGCGTGGTCAGGACAGGAGACTCTTGAGCAGCTCAACTCTATTATCAAGGCCGTATCGGATGCGCCAACGCCACGAAGAACCTTTTTCCAAGCATTCATGTCATTATTGAAGTTCCACGACAAACAAGAAAGTCTTCAAGACTTTAGCAGAATCTGCGATGAGTCGATCCAGCTTTCTATCAGGAAGTGGCATCAACTTCCAAAGTGTATTACGAATGCCCATATTCCAATCTTACAGAACTTCCAACAGCTGGTTGAACTCCACGATGCAAACGTTATCTGTACCAGCCTCTCCCAAACGAACCAGACGAATCTTGACCAAAAGTCTCAAGAGCTGAAGCTTCTGCTAGGGACTTGGCGAGACCGATTACCTAACGTTTGGGATGACATCAACGCATGGCAAGACTTGGTCATGTGGAGACAGCATATCTTTACGCTCATCAATCGGACATATCTCGCTCTCCTTCCACCCCAACAGAACAATGCCACTGGAAATTCCTATGCTTATCGAGGTTACCATGAGACTGCTTGGATTATCAATCGATTTGCCCATGTAGCACGAAAACATGGACTGCCTGAGGTCTGCATCAATCAGCTAAGTCGTATATACACTTTACCGAACATTGAGATTCAAGAAGCGTTCTTGAAACTAAGGGAGCAAGCGAAATGCCATTACCAGAATCCGAATGAGCTCAGCAATGGCTTGGATGTCATCAACAACACAAATCTCAACTACTTCGGTCAACAGCAGAAAGCCGAGTTCTTTACCTTGAAAGGGATGTTTTTGGCTAAGCTGGGTCATAAGGACGAGGCAAACGATGCTTTTGGCACAGCACTTTACTATGATATCCGATTACCTAAGGCTTGGGCAGAGTGGGGTTTCTACAACGACAGGATGTTCAAAGAAGAGCCAGACAACATGGAACGTGCCTCTGCTGCAGTGAGCTGCTATTTGGAAGCCGCAGGTCTTTTCAAAAACGCCAAGTCAAGGAAGCTGCTAAGTCGTGTTCTATGGCTACTAAGCGTAGACACTGCCGAGAACAGGATTTCAGCAGCGTTCGAAGACTTCAAAGGAGAGACACCTGTATGGTACTGGATAACGTTCATACCGCAGCTACTGACTAGTCTTTCACATCGTGAAGCCAAACTATCGCGTGCGGTTCTCGTCAAAATTGCGAAGATCTACCCGCAAGCTTTGTACTTCCTTTTGAGAACTAATCGCGAAGACATGTTGGCCATCAAGAAGCAGCAAGATCAAAAGCAAGAAAGGCTTAATCGTCAAAAGCAGAATTCTCCCAATGTCAAACAAGGTTCTCCAGAGAATAACCAGGGTACTCCGAATACTCAGGTCAACAGTCACTCGAGACCTAGCACAGCAAGCGGTGATAATGTCCCTACTGGCACACTTAATGGAACTCAAGGTGTGGCGAAGACGGAGCAGAACGGCGAAGGTCCTGCTGGCGCAGACCAGGAAGTGGAGCAGCCTCAACCGAAGAAGCCTTGGGAATACTCTGAGGAGATCATGTCTGTACTTAAAACGACTTTCCCCTTGCTTGCACTCTCGATGGAGACTATGGTAGACCAGATACAGAAACACTTCAAGTGTCCACCAGATGAAGATGCCTATAGGTTGATCGTTGCTTTGCTCAACGACGGTCTCTCGTACATCGGTCGCACGCCGGTCGCTTACGCACAAGACTTCAAATTACCTCCAGCTACCGAGGCAAATATTAGAAAGTTTGCGGAAACAATACTGCCGACCCACATCCGTGGTTCTTTTGAGGAAGACTTTGTCGCAAAGAAGCCAACCATGTACGAGTACGTGCACAAGCTACGGAAGTGGAGAGACAAATTCGAAGAGAAGTTGGATCGTAGACCTCAGCATCAGAGTCTGGAGACCTATAGCCCACATCTCAGCGAGTTCAGATTTCAGAAGTTCGATGAAGTTGAGGTGCCTGGACAATATCTGCAGCATCGCGATAAGAACCAGGATTTCATTAGAATAGAGAGGTTTCTGCCAAATGTGGATCTGGTGCGAACTGTAGGCTTCTCTCATCGGCGATTAAAGATTCGAGGCCACGATGGTAGTGTTCATCCTTTCGCGATACAACATCCTGCGGCAAGGCACAGTCGAAGAGAAGAAAGGATCCTACAGTTATTCACCATTTTCAACGGTGTCTTGGCAAAGAGAAAGGAGAGTCGACGGCGTAATCTCAGTTTCCACCTGCCACTCATGGTACCTCTAGCGCCTTCACTTCGGTTGGTGCAAGATGATGCTTCTTATATCTCTCTTCAAGGAGTGTTCGAAGACCATTGTAGACGAAACGGGGCAAACAAAGACGATCCGGTGCTGTTCACTATGGATAAGATGAGGGCCTTGACCGAACAGCGCACTAATGTAAGTTACTCAGAAGCCGAGAAAAGCCATTAAGCTGACAATCTGTCAAAGAAATTCCCTGACCAAACACTGAAACTGGAAACCTTCACCGCCATCCAAGACAGATTCGTCCCTTCCACTATCGTCCTCCACTACTTTCAACAAACCTACCCCTCTTTCTCCGACTTCTTTCTCTTCCGTCGTCAATTCTCCTATCAGCTTGCCGCCCTCACCTTCATGACCTACACCATGCACATGAACTCTCGCTTCCCCCACAAACTCTCCATTGCGCGCGGTACCGGCTCGGTCTGGGGTTCGGAGCTTATCCCTGCCATGGCTTCCACTCGCCCCCTGTTCCACAATCCCGAACCAGTTCCTTTCCGTCTGACGCCCAATTTGCAAACATTGATGGGCCCATTAGCCACCGAGGGAATCTTCTCCTGCGCTATCATGGCTATTGCGCGGTGTCTCACAGAACCGGAGGGCGAGCTCGAACAACAACTCAGCATCTTCGTGCGCGACGAAATGATCTTTTGGTTCACGCAGCAGCATCGTGGCGGCCTGCAAGAGGCGCAATTGAGGCAGACGGTCCAGCAAAACAGCGATGTCGTCGTAAAGAAGGCGATGAGTCTTGCGAGACCGCCTGAGGGGAACCTGCCGGCGAATCAGACGGTTATCGATTTGGTGTCGAGGGCGGTGGACCCGGTCAATTTGAGCCAGTGTGATGCGCTTTGGATGCCTTATCTATGAGGGCTCATAAGGAGAGATGGTTTGGCAGAATGGAAAATCGAGGCGTTTTGGAGGTGGCGATTGGCTTTATCGCAACTTTGAGCGTGCAGCGAGGTCTTTGTGGGTTTAGCAAGGCGCTTGGTGGTGGTTTCGAGGCGCTTCTTGGTTCTTTGTAGATTAGGGTAGTTGGCGAGGTATCTTCTACGAATTAGATCACAACCAAACTCTGCTGAGGTATAATGTTTAGCAGAGGGGAATCGACGTTGGCAGCCATGGAAAACAACAATCGTTGCAGGAACCCCTATCGAGAGTGGGACATTTAAAAGAAGAAAGATTGCGAAATAAACCCACGGGATACACCACAACCTTCTCACCAAACCATCACAGTCTGCAACTTCTCGAACCCCTCAAACCAACAACATCCCCCCTCGTTCATTCCCACCACCCACTCCACCCACTCCACCCATCCTAAAT
>JAABUL010001240.1_pt1 | contig 49502 bp, 55 predicted proteins | sample 5559151 | NCBI WGS metagenome assembly JAABUL01 (sample SAMN10711876, study PRJNA513368) | rock metagenome | isolation source: Antarctica rocks | place: Antarctica: Victoria Land, Pudding Butte sud
TAACGTTTCTATATGTATTTGACGTTATTGCCCTTATATGTAAATATTTGCATCTTTGTTGATGTTCGCGTATAGTGCAATTGCGGTACGGTGGCCATTCCGAATACTTTATTGCATCACCTCGTAGCAAATAGCAATCCCCCTCATGCATTCCGAAGCTTCCTCTTTTTCATTTCAAGGTTTTCGCAACTTTGACAGAATAAATAGAAATTACGGGTAAGGAAGTGGATCTGTGTGGTAACAATGTGGCCGATATACATAGCTATAGAGCAGAAACGTGCGTGTCTGGAGATACCATCTCGGTGCATCTTGAGTTCTTGGTCTTCCGTTCGGCAATCGCCATCGTATAAATCAAATGTTATGCGAGCCCTGTCAAGAAGACACGACCCCCAATTGTACCTTCACATCTCCATCAACTCCTTAGCCAGCAAATACTCCCTCTCCCACGCCTCCCTGATTTTACACATCCGACGAGTTTCATCCATATGATGCCCCACGAAGTCCACGCCAGGTACGTACGGCTTCTCCAACGCTCTCTGCCTACGCCGTTCTTTGTAAAATCCGTCTGGCACCTCCGCCTCGGGCTCCTTCTCCCCCTCGTCCTCTCCGTCAAACTCCAACCACATCACCCCTTCCTTCTCCCAGTCTTTTCGATCCATTACAACCATTATATTTCGGGCCTGCCAGGTTGCGGATCTCACAGCATATGATGGTACGAGTGCCAGGTCTCCGCCGGCACGGAAGAGCTTTTCGCCGCGGTAGTGCCGGATGCAGGTGACGTTGTCGGCGTTGGGGAGGAAGAGGAAGTCGAAACGGAACCATTGCATATCGTTGTGCGAGAGCTGCTCGATAATGGTTTTGTAGAAGGCTAGTGGGAGTGAGTCGCAGGTGGCGGACGTGGCGCCGTAGGTGATGTAGATTTGCCAGCTCCAGGCGGGGAGTAGGGGTTTTTCTGTAGCAATGTTGAAATCAGTTGCTGGTTCTTATTCGTTTTCTTTCCAAGAGGGGTGGGTAAGAATGATGAGGCGGTGCTTACGGTCCTTTTTGACCAGGCTGCGGAAGAGACTTAGGGCGCCGTTGCCAGTGTGGTCTGTAAACGGTCTTTGTTCGTACACTAGGTCCCGAGTCTGGGCGATTTGTTCGGCCGTGGGAGGCGGAGTTATGGGTCGCGGGTCGCCTCTGAGTTCGGCGGATTTTCTTCTGGGGATTGAAGAGAGTTGGAATTTCGGAGGTAGGCCACCAGTTTTTTCGGGATATTTTCTCGGGGGAATTGTGTTGAGTTGTTGGGCTGGAGGTAGAGCACCGCTGCTCTCATTCGTAGTGTCTGAACTCATGGTTGTTGGTGGAAGGACGGTCGAAGGAGCAGTGTTGCAAAGGTTTAGATGAATGTAAAAATATTAATTACGGTACTGCATCAGCCCCGATCACCCTGCCTGTCAGCTTGTTTGGGGACGCCTGAATTGACGGCACAGTGCCCCCGCCCCTTCAGATCAGGCATTCTGCGAAACTTTTCGTTGTTGGATAAGCAATTAGTTTGACCCAATCGGTTTGACCCACCAACTGTGTGAGACCCCATGAGAAACGCAACTTTCTTGTCAGATTTCTGTCGTCTTAACAGCGAAGTACCTGCCAAGACTTTTAGCGGCATATCCCCGGCCAACCTTACTGTACCCTTTTTATTTGCGGGACTCAAGGGTGACACTTTTTCAGAAGGCATACTCTTGAGCAAGAGTTAAAAAACACTGAAGTAATTCCTGAAGACGCTAGGCGTATGGTGCCAGCCGTTGAGACTTCGTCGTCATAATGTTTATGCTCAGGAATGGTAAGACTGCCCCTCCAAGATGCCCCGCTGAGGCTCTTGTACAGTAGCTCGCCATAACATGTGCCGCACTGGCTTACTTTGGTTCCTACAGTGACGAAGTATCTTTTTGGCGACGCCTCAAAAGAGTCCATCATTGGAATTCCCCAGGGCCAGCTCTACCTCGTCCGCCCTCTCTCCCCAAAAGGCTACTCTGAGCTCATCTTCAAAGACGCCGCTGCCTCAATAAGGCGCACTGGGCAAGATTACCAATATCAGCTAGTCATCCAACGCGCATACGAGGAGGGAGAGGAGGAGCTGCTAGCAGACGAAGACGGCGAGGATGATGCCGCGGAGAGATTAAGTGGGGAGAAAGACGAGAAAACATTTCTCCTTGATCAAGGACTGCACTTTCGGACCGAGATAAGGGAAGGTGGAGAGAAAGTCTTTGCATGGCGGGATCTAAGCGGCGATCCTGGTGACCTATACGAGTTTGTCTGTGATCGCTCGGTACAAGCTAGTGAAGTTGGTACTTTCGAGCTGGTAGCTGTCAAGTGCCAGTACGAGAGGAAATATCGGAAACCAAACGATACCGCTACCGAGAAGGATTTGCAACAATTCAATTTTGAGGAACAACCGATACCAAGTGCAAGTCCGTTGGCTAGTCCATCGATTAAGACCAAGGCGCCTGCTCTTCCTGCACCTAAACCAGCAGTGGCTAAGTCCAGTACAGAACAAACAAAAGCGATAATGGCACCCAAGAAAGCACGAAAAGAGAAGGCTCCGGCGAAAGAGATAAAACCTACTGTAGCACCGCCGCCAGCTATACATCCAGATGCGACAGAGGTTCTTACCAAAGAGACAGCCGAGCTACATCTGTTTGATTTCGATTCGGGCGCCTTTGTTTTGCAAGATCCTTCTGTCTCCGCAACTGTGTCTGAAACAGGCACGTGGAGGTATTGGCTCCAGATCACTGGTAGCGAGAAAGACTGGTTAGGCCAGCAGGTCATTGCAGACATCAATCCTGTTTTCAACTTTGAATATCTGTCATTTATTTTCAACCACTACACTGATGATGGCTCCGCTTACTCATGGCTACTTCGATTCAAGAACCAAGAGACTGAAGAGCGATTTCAGGAGGGATTGATGCAGGCGCTTTGGGAGCAGCTAAACGAGACCAAATGGAAAAAGACCACGGATGACGATAGGCAATATGTTCTGGATGCCTTCCAAGACCTTACCATGGAGGACGCCCCAAAAGAGGGCGCAGACGAAGAGGAAGAAGTTGAGGAGGTGGAGGATGATGGCCAGAAGAGCGAGCACTACGACACCGACGAATCTGAGGATGACGTTGGAGTTCGAGATGATGATGGCAATGTCAACTCGCAGCTAGCGGTGGGTTATAAGCATGACAGGTCTTTTGTAGTACGAGGATCAAAGATAGGAGTCTTCAAGCATACACCGAATAACAACCTGGAGTTTTCGACAAACATATCGAAAGTGGAAACGCCAGGAGGGAAACTCTTCAGCCCAACGAAGGTCATGCTCCATGCTGAAGATACAAATATGATCTTGCAAAATCAGAACGATCCTCATTCCTTGTATCGTATGGATCTAGAGTATGGAAAAGTAGTCGACGAATGGAAGGTGCACGACGATATTGCGGTAAAGACGTTTGCACCAGAAAAGGTAGGTTTTTTTCACCCTCGTTGTTCTTACACTTAAAACTCCTAACATCCTTAGAAATTCTCCCAAATGACCGGCGAACAAACCTTCCTCGGCCTCTCACATAATGCCCTATATCGCATTGACCCCCGCCTCTCAGGCAACAAACTCGTCGACTCCGACCTAAAACAATACACCTCCAAGAACGCCTTCTCCGCTGCAGCAACCACAGAAAAGGGCTACATTGCCGTCGCCTCCGACAAAGGCGACATTCGCATGTTTGACCGCCTAGGCATTCGCGCCAAAACCTCCATCCCCGCCCTGGGCGAACCCATCCTCGGCCTCGACGTCTCCGCCGACGGCCGCTGGGTGCTCGCAACCTGCAAAACCTACCTCCTCCTCATCGACGCACTCCAAAAAGATGGCAAGAACGAAGGCGCCCTCGGCTTCGAAAAATCATTTGCAAAAGACAGCAAACCCCAGCCCCGCCGCCTCGGCCTCCAGCCCTCGCACGTCGCTCAATTCCAATACGAGACCCACACCCCCCTCGCCTTTACGCCCGCCCGCTTCAACACCGGCACCGATCCGAACAACAGCAAAGAAACCTCCATCATCACAGCCACAGGCCCCTTTATAATCACTTGGAGCATGAAAAAAGTCCTAGCAGGCAAGCGGGATCCGTATACGATCAAGCGGTATGAGGAGGAGGTCATGGCGGATGATTTCAAGTTTGGCAGCGATAAGAGCGTTATTGTAGCGCTGCCGAATGAGGTTAATATGGTCAAAAAGGAGAGTTTCCGGAGGGCGACAAGGGAAAGTATTGCGGCTGGTGGGGCGGCGGTGGGGGGGAGGGGCAGTGGTGGGAGGGGAAGTGCGGGGGGAAGGAGGAGTGGGAGGGCAAGAGGGGGGATTGTCGAGGAGGCGTTTTGAAGGGGTGTGGTGTGGTGTGGTAGCTCGACGGGATGAGTTGGGGGTTGGGGAAGTGTCATGATTGGGGATAGAAGCTGCTGGGGGTTTTTATGGTTGTTCACGGCGTCTTGGTGGCAGCGAGAGCTGGGGATTGTATGTTTTGGGTCCTCGATGATATCCCTTTTCGCATTGGTTCTAGAATGTCATATTAACGATGGTGGATGATGGAAATGAAGCTTACGAAGCTTACGAAGCCTTCGCGGCGGCTAGATAGCCCAGTCTTTTCATTTCATTTCATTGTGTCTGAGTTTGTCGTCTCACAGCACTAGATGCTAGACTTTCCCGATTTCCAGCCTTCCCCCTAATCAATAGGTTGTATTTACCCCCCAAAAAACTCCCATGAACGCCACTTTCTCCCACAACTCCGCACCACAAAACCATCTCCACTCATCCCCCAACACACCAACACTCCACCCCCACCACCTCAAACTTCTCGCCCTCCTCACTCAGTCCCTCGTTGCCAAACGTCATGCACGGACTGCTAACCCCACGCTCCAGCACCCCATCGAGCCAGAGCCCGTACCGCCCATCGCCGCCGCCAACGCTGAGGTACGACGGCTCGCAGAAGATCAGGTAGTCGTTGATGCCGCTGTAAGGGAAGGCTTTGAAGCGGATTAAGGGCGGGGTTGAGATGCCGGGTTTTGATGAGGGGGGGTGGTTGTGGGAAGGGGGAGTGGGATGTAGATGGTTGGGGAAGGTGGCGGTGGTGGGGGAGGCGATGGTGGTGCTGCGGGCGAGAGAGGAGGTGGTGGGGGCGCTGGGAGGGGGGGGGAGGGAGGCGAGGAGGGAGGAGGTGGGGAGGAGGGAGGCGCGCCAGAGGAAGGATTCGCCTGTGCCGTAGTAGGAGGGGGAGGGGTGGGGGGCGGAGGTTAGGTAGGCGCCAAAGATCTGGGGGGGGGAAGGGTTAGGTTGTATTGGATTTTGAGGTGTGGGGGGGAATTTGGGGGGGGGGGCTTACGCCGCCACCAGCATCGCGGACCACGAGGACGAAGGAGTTGTTTTTCGGAAGTGAGGGGGAGGAACATTTGCTGTAGAGCGTGCCGAGGCTGGTGCCATCTTGTTCGACACTGTAGGTCAAAGACCACGTATCATGGAGCTGCAGTCGTGGCGGAACAAGAAGCCGAATCTCCTCCGCAAGAGCGCGCGATAAAATCGTCGCCGAAGGAGAAGTATTCGCATGCACACCGGAGAGCGTAAGCGGGGTAAGCGGCGGCGGTTGGAAGGGAGAAGCGGTTCGATGGGGCGGAGTGTAAACGCCATTCACATTGTAAGGCGGAGACGGTGCGGTGGGCTCGCGGAACTTGGCATGGGGTGATATGTTCCGCGGAGATGGTTCGGTTAAGCGGCGGTAGAGACTTGAGACGACGTGCGAGACGGGGTAGGAGAGGTAGGAGGAGTTGGAAGCTTGGGCTTCGGAAGGGGGAGTGGATGTGGTGGAGGTGGAGGGCTCGCTTATATTGGGGGTTGAGGACATTGGGACGGTCACAAAGTCATCGTCGGTATTTCATAGAACGTATGAGCTTTGCAAGATCGATACTTGATAGTTGGTGTTCTGGAAGTTACAATTGATTTGATTTGATGTTGCTGCAAGCTTGCAAAACGTGGCTTGAAGCTCTGGCCGTGAGGCTCAGCGGATCGTCCCGTTATCCCGCTTCTTAGCGTCCCTCGGCCCGCACCGCAAGTCTTCTTATAGGATCAGCGGCATCTTCCTTTGGCGCTTAATTGACTACAAATCTCGCCCCTTCTTCTGAAGACCCTCAAAACATCTCAATAAGATTCAATGCATGATCCCATCCATTCTGCTAGCCCAAGATACTGAAGTTGGATCAGTATCACGCTAATTAGTTTATGAGCCCAGTTCTAAATGTCTAGGGATCCCATTCAGGACAATCAAAAATACAAACTTGGCGCAACATACCGAAATCTCGAAAGCCGGATCAATGGGAGGTAGTTTAGAAGATGGTGTAAGAATTTGAAAAGCGCGAACGGGCCAGAGTTCGCATTCAAAGCTGTGTAGGTGGACAAATCTTCGGATGAAGCAGATGTGAAGGGAGCCTTTGGAAACCTTACGCGGAGACTGGGTGATAACCTTCTTACTATTTACAACATCGGCAACTCCGTGCGACGATGGTAAAAACATCCATTATCATTTATTCCGCATACCCGATTGGTAGCTTATAGACGAGATATTTGTTCTTGGTCACACATAGAGGCATATGAAATATACCAACAAAAGGCAGCCGCCCTCCTAAATCAATACCCGTAAGAGACACATGTTGCTACCTCCCTCCCCTGCTGCGAACCAGCAATTTAACAAGCTGCCCGATTGCATTGGGAGAATGGCTCAGGGTCTGCGATGAGAGTTCCATATAAGATCTCCTACGGCTCCTCTTAACAGATTTTGCGCCGTGGTCGTCCTTGGGCAGGAATGTAGAATCTGTTTCCAAAGATGCACTCCAAGATCCCGGTGATATCTGGCGCTTGATCTCTGGTGTCGGTTGAGGACCCCACCTCTATTGACCGGTTGAATTCGAAGAACACTCAATCTGCAGGCGTGCTACAAAATTTGGGTAATAATCTAAAAACCTATATACCCGTGAATTAATTCGTAGCTGGGCGTTGTCAGTGCTGGAATTTGAAATTGAATTATCGAGATTGCCTCGTGGACAGCTGTATGCGCGCTTCGATGTTGGAATATGTACACCTAGGTTTCTTGCTAAAGAACGTAGTTTACATCCATGTGGAAGGCTATTACTGAAACCACAGAAACTTATAGTTTGGCATGCAACAAGCTCTTAGTTCGTCTCCAATACTGCATCGCCGTGAACAGAAATCCGATGAGTTTCTTGCACGAGCTTTTTTTACAGTACTTTAGTCTCGATTTCGATGTCGTAGCCTCGTAGGCGTTTGACTTCTGAGTTTCATATGTGAACAACGCTGCCCTGGATGGCATGCTCCATTTTCCCTTCATTTTTGTCTCGAGGCCGGAGCATTGATCATGCAGTCGACTCTGTTGAGAGTGGCAATGAGGTGTCAAGGTTAGCTCGGAGTAATGCCCGATCCAGGATTCACCGGATCTTCCTCTTCTTTGGACATGTCGACTGCTGGCGTGTCTGCAGCGTCATGTTGCTCAGCGGCTTCACTAAAATCGCCAGCGTTTGAGGGCGTAGCTCCCGTTTCCTCGTCTCCTTCTACCGCTTTGCCCTTGAGTACACCACCTTTTCTCTTCGGTATCACCTGCAGAAAGGCTTCACCCCAGTCACCGACTTCAAGCCATCGAAGCATGATTTCGACGACGTGGTTTGTCGCAAGAACGAACCTGCTCGTCATTTTCATATAATCTCCAATTGGCAACTTTGCAGTCTTCATATTCTTGTCCATCGCTTTCTTGTAGCAGATGCCTTTATGTCTATTCTTGTCGACAATGCCTCCAATAATGTATGTACTATATGGCCGTAGCTCTGTCAATGTGTTCGGGCTGTCACTCGTCAAGTAGATGATCTCCCCTTCGTCAGACGGATCTGTTGGTAGAGCCTGGAGAGACTCCTTCTGACTCGCAAGAGCTCCAGCAATTTTATCGCCGTTGTCCTCCTTCATCTGTTCCTGGGCCTGGCTCGCAACCTCAGCAAAACCTTCGGCCAAGAATCTGATGCCTTTCCAGGACTTGTGATTACCAGACAAAACGGTATCGAATCGATCTTTAAGATACCCCCCAAAGGAGCTAATAACAAGATGGGCCGGATATGGCGCCTTGCAATTATCAGAGTAGCATCTTGTTAGCTGAGAAGCCAAGGATTTCCGCTCAGTGTCCATCATCAGATCGTCAAAGCCGCAATCAATAACTAGCGTAATCGGAGCCTGAATAGCATGGCGGTGATTGCGCAATTTGGATTTCTCGGGTTCACGCTCTTGAGGGTTTCCATTCGCGCCAGCATCGATGGCGGTCCCAGTCGCCGCTGCAGCCTCCTCCCGCGCAGTTCGCATTCGCTGCTTTTTTTCTTGGAGCTTCTCTTTTCGCCGGGCTTTTCGCTTCTCGCGATTCTCCTCCCATTCTTGATCTCGTTTGAGCTTTTTGAGCTTGTTCTTCGACGGCGGAGGATCATTCACGACAGCATTGACTTCTATAGCAGTAGGCGGTACCATTTCATCCATAGGATTGGGTCCTCCAGCTGCAACAGATGATCCGACATATGGGGATACCCCCGCCTTCGCAGAGTTTTCTCCACTGGACGAAGCCTCCATGTTGGTGAATTTCCTCTTCATTAGTGGAAGATCTCGCCAAGCGACAATAGTTAATGGTATTAGATTGACTTTTCTCCAAGTACGTAACGTAAGGACAGTCTTTGATTTGTAGAATTTCCCAAGGGAAGTATGTATCATAAACAATTTGGCGATGAAAATCCCTAACGGAAGCCTATGTTGAAAAGAGAGGAGTGAAAGAACGCATGGGATAGCTCAAATATTCATCTGGCCTGCTTTCAGACCCTTGCTCTGGAAGGATTGGTATTATGCTCTTAATTAATGAGTTCATAGAGGGCAGCTTCCGTATTGGTTTCTTACAGATATCGTGAGGACCAGAACTCAATTAGTCTCGTCCTTAAGAGCAATTACATTTGAATGATTCCACATGCAAGGAATTCTTCTCAGAAAGGAAAAAAGTTCAAGAGTCAAGAGTTAAGCTAGCGTGCGTAGATTTGGCGCTAGAACATATCAAGTCTAAACCGATACCGCACCGCGACCTCAACCTCACCACCAAGTCCGCTCTTCCATTCTCATATTGCGATGGCGCAAGACCTGCCTCCATCCGGCGGCTACGAGCCCATCCAATACAAGGTATATTCTAATCACCTCCCAACACACGCCATTGAGTTCAACAACCGAAGCTAACCCCCCCCAAGCGCAACATCCCCGCCCGCGGTTTCCGCCCCTCCTACTACCTCGCCGCTATGGGCCTCATAATGACGTATGGGTTTTACAAAGTTGGCAAGGGGATCAGGGAACAAAAGTGCGTGCCATTGGCCCCAGGTCATTCGGGAGTCGTGTTCAATGCGCGCGGAGATACTCGCGCCTTCGCACTGGGGCTTTTTAGGAGGGGTGTGCTGATGGGGATGCTACGATAGTGAACTCGCTCGAGAGAAGATGTGGAGCCGTATACATCTGATACCAATGCTGCAAGCAGAGGAGGATCGGGATGTGGTGCGGAGGCATTGGGCGGACAAGGCGAGGGAGAGGGAATTGACGGGGAGTGAGATGAAGGTTTACCATGGTGATAGGTAAGTTTTGAATTCTATCACTGATTCTGGGTGGATAGAGACAAGTGGTTTTGCTCCATTGAGGCATGGCTGGGGTCCGATGATAACTGTATGGCCAGAAGGACGATGGTCTGGCTGTAACCGTATGGGGATGCTCGCTAATGCTTCCTTTTATATTGCAGATTCGTGCGCCCTACATACGCAATAACGCCGGCGAAAGTTACCAAATAGTATCTGTGTAGAAAATAGGCGTTCATGGGGTATCAGGTCTATCTTCTAGTTTTGTAAATGCATTGATAGAGCCACCAGAACACCGAGTCGTCATATTCGCAAGAAAATGGAGAGCTTGGCAGGCTCCAACAAGAGCTGCGCCGCCCACCATGCCCATTCAACCAAACATAGCAGCAATGCCGCCAAGATCCGGGCTTTCGTCTTTTTTTCCATTTGCTTGCACGTCAACTGTCATATATTTTTCCTGCATAGCCGATCTAATCTTCTTCGGATCAGGCTTCGTGACCTTGCCCTGCTCACTAACACTAATCCCTCGAAGCCCTTCGAGCAGGTCCAGTACTATAGCTCGCTGCTGGCGGCTATTCGAATGTGCTCTCGCCAGGTGACGTATAGTACGGTCTACCTCATCTGCAGGGATCGAAGGGAGTGACAGTAGAACCTGCTTCGGAGTCTCCGTCCGTGGGCTGTAAGCGATGACAATACTAGCGATAAGCTGAGCGAGATCCTTTTGCAGGTCCACAAAGTAGGGGTCGTGTAAAGATGTTATACACGCCTTAAGGACTTCCGTTGATATAAATTCTCGGACATCGATCTCAATAGGATCAGTGCCTTCGAAATCCGGGATAAGAGAGCGAAGGACCCGCGTGATGAACGAGCAGGATCGGGTATCGCGCATCCGGAGTGCGTGGGTGCAGAAGAGGATTACTGGCTTCAGAATGTCTGGTGTGCTTATGATAAATGATCGTATGGTGGGCTGGCTATGCTGGACTTCGCCTTGTGGTTCTGGCACCAGGTCCAACACCACGTCCACACCTGTAGGATCTGTCCGTTGTCAGCATTCAGCGGTCTTGCGCTCTTGTAGCATTTAAATACTTACTGGCTTTCTGTGGATCTAGTAGGCCTACCACCATCATCACCGAAGTGAACGTCAATTGTCGAAGGATACTCTCATCTCTCATTTCATCGGCTAGGTTGTCGTCTTCTGATGCCGCCTTTGTCCTTGTCTCGATCCTTTCCCACTCATTACTAGCTTTGCGATCGAGCTGCTCAAACAATGCGGCCAATATCGGGGGCAGGAAGTGATTTCGACAGGTAATGGGACACTGGTCAATGATGGGACGGATCATCTCTACCAGTATAGCCATCTGGTGGGTAGACAATGCGCAAGCGTCCGTAAACAAGGCACGGGAAAGAGGCGCAGGTAATTCCTCATAGCTGTAGAAATGCTCTCCAAGGAGGCTCATGTAGTATAGTAGTCGATATCCGGTTTCGCGAACAGCTCTCAGGGTGGCGCGGATAGACGAAGCGAAGCCTTCAACTGTCGTCCTGGTACCGCCGACTTTGGCATAGAACTCATCTCGACTTCCAGTCGAAATACCTACTTGCCAGAATCGATCCGTGAGAATCCGACGGACAATGCCATTCATCTCCGGAGCGATATGTGACCAATTAGCAGGATCGTGGAAAGCGTGCGCTTGGCTGATGAAGTGGAGAAGGTTTGGCAGTATCAGAGGTATGTTTCTCTGCCACAGCGCGCATGCCATGTTGTACGGCCTTGAGCCCGGTTCCAATTTCTCAACACTTACACTCAAGATTGTTTTCGTCGCCTTAAGGGGCAAACGCTCGAGAGCATTCTGCATATGGAGTTGAAGAGCTCTTCCGTCGTCATCCAATGGATGGGTTGACCAGTCCGGTATTTGGTGCACAGCACGGCTAGTGACATATTGCTGAATCCCTCCGAGGCCAAGAAGGTCACAGAACCCTTCGAAAGACGAAAGTGACTCAGTAAGTGCCTGATTCTGCCATTGTGCCATCATAGGTTGGAGAAAGTTTTCAAGTCGCGCTTCACGTGGCTTGGAGTCTACACTGGTCGCTCGATGGGTTATGATGAACAGAACTGAAGAGTATCGTACGCGAGTTTGCTCATCCAGAGCTACGGCCTGACTGACTTGGTTGACTTTCTGCTCCACTTCATCAAAGATCGTTATAAGATAATCGGGAAAACGCATTGCAAGCCGCTGTAATTGATGGAGACAAAAGCCATGGAGGTCTTTCACAGCATCGCTATATGTCGCACAATTAGGATCGTCAGGACATCTAGTGTCCAGTGTGTACTCGAATATTCTAAAGGCAAACCGTGCATTCCGCTTTAAGGGGCCAGTCGCAAACCCGACAGCTAATTGAATAACGCGCTCCTTGATCAATGGATCCTCAAACATAAGACTTAACAATCGATCACACCATACTTGAAGGTTTGAAGTCATGATATCGTGCTCATTTTCTGACGCAGAATTGCTTCTGTGAGACAACCATTTCGAGTAGCCTTTCAGAGCAGCTTCTATTACAGAGAACTGTGCGTCGAGACGTATGAGAGGGACAGAAGTCTTCGTATAAGTTTGAATTGAGAAAGCCGGTTCTCCATCGTACAGGTGGTCGAGTACTTGGTCTGCTTGTCCAAGGATATGATATAGAGCATCGGCGGGCTGCGCCTGGACAATAGTCTCCACGATCTGGTTGCAGAATCTTGTATAATTTCCTAAGAATGCATGTCTTTCCGGCATTGTGTCTACATCTTCGTTGAGGAACATTATGCTTGGATTGCTAGAGTCTTCAGGTAAAGATTCATAGCGCACAAGTCGATGGCTGCAGGTCTCGAGTAAATCTGGTATAAGAGTTGATACGGCTGGGGAGCTTCCAATCTTCTCAGAACTCAGCAACTTGACCCAGAGGTGCAGCGCCGGGATGGAGACATGGAGACTTTGGTTCTTGACAATGTCCAGAAGAAGATTAAAGAAGCCAGACAAATCACTGTCTTGAGGTATAAGTGTAGGTCTTTCCTCAAGAAGCCTGCCGATATTGAATATCATCTAGCATATATTAGCATAAGCTTTTATAAGGACATTATCTTATAGATTTACTTCTGAAAACTTCTTAGTTAAAAGGTATTTCTCCTCATCGATATCTGCAGCATCCACAACGGACCATTCATACAGTCTTTTAAGCAGGCTAATAATGTCCTGCTGATACATTGGACACACCAGATCTTTGAAGTCATCTTCGGAAAACCGCGAGCGGTTGTAAAGCGTATATAGCGCATCCACTGCAGCCTAAGCCTTTGAGTCAGTGGTGTACTCGATCCTCCTTGTGGGCCTAGAGACATACTTACCAATTGAATCGGTAGCTTCGAGGCTGCCAGACACCCACATACCCGCTGGACACAACGCGTTGTCACTAGGGCTCTTGGAATGACCCAGCCAATGATCGATTTGAGGGTGCACAAGGCCTTCACAGCGCAAATCTGGCGAAATGCTTCCATTGAATTCTCGCTTGAACACCATTCAATAAGGTTCCCTATACGAGAGAGCCATCCTTCCTCACCATATCTGACATTAACGCTCGTCTCTCTGGTTGGGAAATGCTCGGCAAGCACACTTGATGGCGTGAAGATTTCCACACAAGCCCTATTGAGATCTGTACCCCGAAGCCCTGCGGTAAGATCCTCGTGCCCGAATATGTCTTCCGATAGGCTTTCCAGCACTGTTAATACCAGGACCTTCTGCGCGACCGGACCCCCCCATAACCGGACTAGTCGCTCGTCCATATCCATCCAATCCAAAGCCCAGCTTCTCTTTGCTGTTTCTACCCATATTGCCGCGATTTTGTTACGAATGTATAAAAGGTCCTCGTCATCGACTTCTTGGGCGAGATCCAGGACCCAATTTCGCAGTACCGTGCTTTGTTCCAGTGTATAATCTGTCCATCGATGGCGTATGGCGTGCTCTAGTAGTGAGAGCCCATAATGACGGACGATAGCTGGCTGTGACTTGGTCGAGGCGAGTGTAAAGCCATGGTAGGGTGCCTGGTCGTCCGACTTCACTTCTTCAAGATAGTGGGAAGCTGTTTGGCGTACTTCGTTGGGCGACCGAGGATTGTGTATAACCTCCAGGGCACTGAGTATCTGAGAGCTAGTATCTAATGATTTGTCTTTGCCATCCGGGCTCTTGGAGCCCGCATTGCCATTCATTTCGAGCGATTTAGAGATGGAGGTGTCACGAACGTCTATAAGGGGGAAACTCGAAAAGGGATATGAAGAGTGACATGCATAAAGGAATGTTAGTATTTAACACCTTTCCAGATGCCTTGCGAAACAAATTTCTCAATCCACCAGTCGAAGCTGCCGGCGCTTGTCAGTCGGATTTGAAAGCAGCTGACAGTTTATTGCGTGATTCTGGCATGATATTATGCGCACATGGTCTGAAGACCCGGTAGTCGTAAATGAGTTCGATGTACTAAAGTCTGCCAAAAACTTCTGAACCTACAAAGTACTTTGATAGACAAGGCTGGTGTTTCGAAAGTTGCCATCTCGCCCGCGCCTGATTCAGCCCTATGGCCAACACCGCTCGCGCGCTCGCGTGACTACATGGTCAGCATGTTTGCTTTCCCTCCGCCAAACTTCTTCTCTTACACTCTAGCCCTCCTCTGGGTTGCCATCATATCTCGTCCACGACGGTGTATCTGCAGGGCCCTCTAGCTAATCAACTGTGTACAACGCAAATTAAAGAAAATCTAGTCTGGTCTAACCAGCTGCACTATCTCTTACCGTCCTGCACTGATGCCACGGCAATGAGTAGAGGTGAGGAATGTCTCGTTATGAAAGGCTAAATTGAACCGATTAACGAATAACGCCCAAGGTTAAAGGATTGGTGACGCGAATGTTGCCCAGTCGATTGATATCAAGTTTTATCCAGCACGCTCCTAGATACAACGATCATCTCCTATTCATTGTTCAATTACTACTCCTCGACTTTTCCAGCAATTGCATCAAAAAGCGGGAATCCGCTGCAACGAAGTACCAAAGCTCCCACATCTTCCTATCAGTCCTGTACATTGTAGTCCACAAAATACGAGCTTCCTTCACGCTCTAGGCAATTCAAAGGCATTGCGTCTACCTTCCTCTTCTCCTTTCTCCGTTCTCATTGCCCCCCCAAACTGTTCCTGCCCCCCTATTCCTCTAGCACGTTGCGCTGCGAGTCCATTTTGTTGTAAGCTCTTCCAAGGCTCCGGTAGCTGTACATGCGTTTCTTCAGACCGAATCGGCGGGATCGGCCTCTGCAAATGCTCGGGACCATTTCCTTGGGCTCTGTAGCGCTTGGGCTTTTGTTCCCGTTCTGCTGTTTCCAGGGAGGCTTTGCTTGGCACCAGTTCCATCGAAAAATTGGCAAACTCATCAGGTAGAATGCTATCATCCCAGGCTCTCGCAGTCCAACTGTCACATGTTTTGGGTAGCGTCCTCGATCTAAAGATGTTACTTAGGGCTGTGAGGCAAGACATGTTGCTACGAACTACGATCTCAAAGAGCTGACCAGTTGGGAGAGTTGCGTCAACCTTTAATCTTTTAATCGGTGATGGATATGGCAATGGGCTGCTTGTGGTGTTCAGTCGGAAGTGTGTCCAAAAGTGTTCTCTACATCTCTGTATATATACCTAGAGCGAAGCTACATTTAGACAAGATTTTTGAGACCTGATAACATTCAACTCTCTCCCGCCTTCTACAGCTTTTCAAGACACAGATATTTTCTTGGTTCTCAAAGGATCATGTGAACAACTTCCAGCATTGACGTCGCGATATGAAACGTGGCGAGGCTTCTTGATTCTACATCTCCGATCCACTTGCACCATAACAAGAACAAGCTGAACCGCGACAGACAGATTATCACCATGATTCTCTGGAACAGACAAAAACTAAGACACCACAACAATTCTACGCGTTTCCGTACATCCATAGGATCAGAGGACATGGTAGCTCAAACTCAATCACGCTCAGACTTTGAGAATCCTGCTAACTTGCTAATCCCAACGCTCCCCATAAGGCTTCAATCTCATTCTCAAGACAACAGACGATTTTTACTGGCAGGGTTTTAATAGTTGGGATGAAACACAAGCAAAAGATTCCGAAAAATAAGTGTCTAGTTTTGGTTTTGGATGCAAAGAACCCATTTCAAATGGAGAAACTGGGACTTCAATGATTACTAGCAGACTAAACGCACAACGCCAAAAATCCAAGTCTATAATGCTCTTGAAATGATCAATGCTCTACCCTTGCATTCGCCGTTCTTTTCTTCCCTTTATTCCTCGTTCAGGTATCCCAATCCACCTCAGAAGGTCTCTCCCAAATCCTTGCTCTCTTCTGCTTCTTGAAGCCATGGTAGGCGGACTCGAATGAGGCGACCATCGGCGGCAGCGAATGTCCTAGCAGGCCTTCCCGAACTCTCTCGAGCGTCTTCCATGCCAGTTTCTCCATCACTTCCATCGTCACTCGCTTGTTCGCCCACCGATTCGCACATGGATTCCTCACTTGCGCTCTCCTCGACATCGATCTCTTGTGGCTCGCCTGAAAGCTCGGGAACATCGTCTTCTATCATTCCGTCCAACTCCACCTTCTCATTTTGCTCGCTTCCTAGTCCATCCTTCCGCTCCTCCTCCTCCTCCTCCAATAAGTCGGCTAACATACAGATTTGGTTTGACGACCCAAGCTCTTCGACCGTCTCGCTGAACTCCCTCTTCAGCATATCGATCACAACCGCATTCCTCTCGTTCATGAAATCGAGCCGTTGGTACTGTCCTCTCAATTCCTTCTCGGTCGCCATGCCTCTAAGACCTTCGGCGCTAAGAGGCTGCGATGTCCGTAACTCGTTGAGGTCATTGTCCAATTTCCCAACCCATCTCTGTAGGCTTTCAAGGTTGTCGCGCTGGCTTTGTATCTCACCTTGCAGCAACTGAAAAGCTCTCTGTCCAAGCCAGAGCATAGCGATAATGAGTATGCCCTGAAGTAAGAGCGCCAAGATATTCAGCCAGCTGGAGCAATCCGCTTGAGACTGGGGAGGCGTGGCGTTGAAATCGGACATGTTTGTGAGTGCGAACTGCGTAGTGGGATTCTTCAACTGGAGTATGAATTGCGAATAAGCTGGGTTTGGAACGATCATATTAAGCTTGTATGTCCTTCCATTCCCGGCTGAAGCCATAGATATAGCATATCAAGGTAAGAGCTTGGAGCATCTCGTTTGTTGCCAGCAAGTAATTTGAGACGAGACGAAATAAGACATTTCTGAAAGACATCTGGGACAATGGTTGGAACGCTGTAGGCGATTCTAATTCATTCCCTTTCTCATGATGCTAGAAGGTAGCATGAGTTCGCTATAGCGAAAGATTGGTTTCTTTGTGAGGGTTCTTGCATAGAGCTAAAGACTACTGTTTTGGATGGCAGGTCTTGTGAAACAGAAAACCTCACATTGTCTAACATTGCAAATCTAGAAATCTGCGGCGGTCTGCAACAAGAGAATACATCAGAGTAAAAGTTTTAAGAACAAAATTTTGCAAAGCACTAAGAGAAACATTTCAACGAAAACCGGCATACTTTCTCCCCTCGTCCCTATACAACTTTAGAGGCACTTTCACCGGACTAGCACTGGAATTTAAAGCGTACAAATGTTCTGACTTGCCACTATGGCATATCATGCTCTCCGTTCTGGTTGGTCTTTGTGCATTGTAGCAGTGATTGCGATGATTTAGGTCTGAGGGTCTGGCAGGATATGTATTCTTCCGGTCATGATCCTGTTCGTTTTGCTCGCCAAGAAGCTTGAGTTCCCAGACCTCTTGTTAGACGGTCATCTGAAACCTCCCTTGGCGCTCGATAGACTTTTCTAACCCCTATCTCTTGCTCCCCTACTGCCTGCGACACCAACCGCAGTCCTAGATCGTAGCGAGCCAGCGACGGCGCTTCCGAGCTTTGCGTCTACTCCTCCTGTATCATGCCTTTCTTTCCCGCCCCTTTCTCTTTCTTTCCATACTGACCGTCCCTATATCGACCGGCTCGTTTCTTATCAGCATCAAGCCCCCTCTCTACTGCTTGACCGTCTCTTTCTTTCATGGATACCGTCGCTTTCGCCTTTTCTAACGCCTTTTTCCTTGATCTCGAGCCCGTCTCCATTTTTTTCACCTCAGTTGTGTCGTTCCGTAATCGCGCTCTCTGCGAGTTATCAATCCGATCTTGTGAACGATTCACCTCTGTCCCAACAGCTTTATCTTGAATTTGCTTTCCAAGCAATGGCACCCCAATTCTGTACACTCCAAGTGAAATCTTAGCAAGTATCTAGAAGAGGATGATCGTAGAGTTTCCAGTCAAGCTTGGGAGTTGCGCCTTCTCTTGACCAATTGAGCGGAAAGAATTGAAGATTGAATGTAGTTCTTAGGCTGTCCAAGTAAGGATGGATATTTATTCGAAGATCTGCCAGCTTTGTATGTACCAAGGAAGCCGGGAGGCCAACCAGAACGATCTGGCTTCATAACATAAGACACTGTCGCGAGATATAGTAAGATTACATGGAACATCTAAGACGTAATCTGTGAGAACAGAATTTGAGACATTCAAAGAACCATTGTAATATGTGCACCATTAGACAAGAGTTGTTTGTAAATTTACTAGCGCAATCAAGTAAGTGTGCATTACTTGAACGGCACATTATGAAGATCAACGTATAGGTGGAGATCTCGACAATACAGCGGACGGCTCTCTAGAGATTTCCATTCTGAACAGTCGACAAGATCAATGGAAATCAAAAAATTCAAAGAACACAGCCTTTAAGCGGAAATTCTTCACAGCTGATCAAGAAGATTTAACAGTCTAAAACGACCAACAATGAGCGGGTAAAGGTCAAATAGGAAATAAATAAAAACTTCAGCAAGGAAATCTAGAAATTACAGATGACCTCCCTTGAACCAGTCACAAGCCTCCTTCTTTCCCGAATTCACATTTCAATCGTCGTATTACTAGCACCCGGCACGCCTCGCCACTTCAACGTTTCCGCCGGTGATCTGATGGATACACGCGACCAAGAGGGTATCTGAGCTCTTCGTAATGGCGCTGTAGTGAGTTGGATTGTACTTGTGGAGCCCTGCTTCTTCCCCCGCTTAAAGGTTGGCCTGATCGTCCGGGGGCTTGGTCTTCCACCGCCTTGAGCGGTTTTGGTAAACCTGTGGAATGTGACTGTTCCATGTAGTGAGCCTGTTCCCTGCCACGGGACGCTTGCGCATTGCGAGCCTCTTCCGTGCTGCGAGCCCCCGCCGGCTCTCTTCCTAGATCTAGCGACCTTTGCATAAAGGATCCGTGCATTCGAATGACCTCACCTGAAGGGGAGGAGTCGATGGCTACAGGATTTGGCCGCGGTAGAGCGATGCGCTGTGTTCCTTTCTGACGCTCGAGGCTCTCCACTGATTCAGCACTTCCAACTTCTCCCCTATATTTTTTCCCTACCCATATCCCTGGAGGGTTAGAGTCTAGGATGCTAGGAGGCGGATCTCCCAAACCTTCAACAGGCTTCATCAAGCCGAGGTCTGCAGTTTCTGGGTCCTGATGTAAGGCCTCAAGGGCTTCTTCTACTTCCTCTTCTTCTTTTCTCACTTTTCTCACCTTTCGTTTCTCAATCGGCCCCTCATGGCAATGGCAGCTTCGATTGATACCAATAGTGCTCTCTGGCTTGTGGATTCGCTGGTCGTGATTCTGCCCTCGCTGCTCCACCGGTGCCAGCCCCTCTTCCAGCTGCCGGGTTACTGACTGTCCAGATACCTTCTCAGCTACCATTCTGATAGTTCCACGGGGCGAAAATACGAAGATCTTGATATTATAATAGACATTGCCAATGGGATTGTCCTCAGGGAACGATCGACATAGCGTGCGATTGCGGAGAGCGTTATCTAACTCCGTCAGGATCTCGATGGATTTAGAGGCTAATAGAGAAAGCAGCCAGAGCACGATTGCTATAAAGAATTTGGCCGCACTGGTGACGGATTCGAACATTCTGTTCATGATGTTTGTTTGTTTTTATCAAATAAGGTGTGCTTGTGGATGTTGACGCAGTAGGATTCCAACTGCTTTTGAAAACCCAATGGTGCAATAATATCCTGTACAAGAATGACTGCCCACGTCAGCCGCTTCTTACATGCAGATACATGCGAAAGCGCTGAAAGAGTGGTTTTACTTCTTGCCTAAAGACAAGATACGACTTAAACACCACAGGACAAAATATCGTGGAATGAGCAAACCGAAACATGTGGACTGTCCAGAATAATCCATCTGATTCGGTCATCTTGTGGTGAAGTAGGATACGAGACATCTTTGTGAATTGTTCAATTTAGTCAAAGCTTCGAGTTGTCTTGGTATTGAGACAATAGTAGAGATTCAAGACAGAGCACACTTGCCCAACGCACACCGAAAGTTGCTTGAGATATAAGCAGAATCGACGAAAGTCAATAACATGCAAACTTTGGAATCTACCTCTATGTTCTATCCATTTCTCGCCCCAGACGTCCTGGTATCGTGTCTATAGTATAGTGAGGTCTGTATATCTTCTAACGCCGAGGAATTGCTTGTAGTGACATGAGGATCACTTTCCTTTCTCTTCATAAACCTTTACTTTGTCTGAATACTCTCGTATGTTTGAGACATAGTTTTCCTCGATCTGGTCGCCTTTCCCACCTGCAATTCGTAAGATCAGGTCATTTAGCGAGGAACGCCCAAGAATATCAACGTGATCGCCTAGTCCATGATTAGCCAATTCTATCACCAATTGCGGGGAAATTGTCCTTGAAAGTCATTCTTACCCGTATTAGGTCCACCTCTGGGAGAATATCGATCCGGCTCTACAACAAGTCAGTCTCATAACAACGCACTAGACCCTTTTGAATCTTACCATGAGGCATTTCAAAGACCTTGATCTGCACGCTTGCTGGGTTAAACCTCCTAATACGCCAACCCTTGGCGCACATGTAGCCATTGCTCAACAGCGGTACAGTCCCATCGCCTTCACCCATAATGACACCGTGGTCCACCACACCCATCGTGACTGACGTATCTATAGTCACATTGAGGTTGGAGTTCGGGTCTTGGTCTTCGCGGTAGAAGTAGCTTCGTTCTGTTGGTTTGCCAACGCCGTAGAAGCAGTATATTTTCAAGTTTGGGGCCAGAGGGAGTCGCGTTTCTAGAGGATTGATCCATTTCCTAGGGTCTCGCGCGTTATCTTCAACCTCTGCTGTGGTGTGGGCGATTCCGTTCGAATAATGTTTCTCGACTTGATCCTTGTACCATGTATCGCTGTGTTTGAGGAGATAGTCAATACTCTCTTCTACTGTAAGATTACCAGGTGACTGTGTAGAATTTTTCTCTCTGAAGTTGATGAAGGTTCCATAGCTGACTTTTTGGTCGGTCTTGTCGTCAGGAGCCCAGGTTTTGTTACCCCAAACGGCATTTCCACCTTTTGGGAGCATACTGGAAATTCCTGGCATCGCTCTGAAGATTTCGACACGCTCTCCTTTAGCGAGGAATTTTTCTAGGCCATAGACTGCAAAGGCATTGAGCTGTGCAGTATCCTTCATTTCTCCCGAGAGGACTGCAGGCAAACCCTTCAAAGCACCTAACAGGGACCCACTAACGTTTATCCAAGAATCTATATATTTGTCGACCCATCCTGATCCGCCACCTCCATGTCCCTTTGCTTCGACCCAGTGCAGAAAATAGAAGAGGACTTGCGAGCCCATGCTATGCGATATGAGAACCGCCTTTTCATCAGACGTCTCCAATGCGGTTTCAATGTAGGCTTTCAGTCTTGTGAAATACTGATCACGAGACTCTAGATTCTTGCATGACAAGCGCCAATCATAGGCGGCTGTGAACGCATTTGTTCTTATTAAGATTAGTTATGTTTTCGAGCCCCTATCTGGGTGAACCTACGGATCATATCCAAGGCTTGCAAGGTTTTCGATAATCTTATTCCAAATCCAATAGCCAGTGATAAAGCTACCATGCCAGTCAGTAGGACTGGTCCGAAGCTCTCTGAAGAACAGACATTCTCACAAGTCTGCAGCATCAAAACCTTGTGCAGCTCGTAATTTGATACCAGGAGGATCAAGTCCAGTGATCTTATCGAGCATAATATGCCTCTTCCAGCTTGCTTTGTCCAAGACGAGTGCCCTCATCATGCTCCAGCTGCCCCATAACCTCTTCCTGAAGTACTGCTGCGAAGCCTTTTCTGTGCCCCAACTTTCTAACCCTGTAGAGATGACCCCTGGAATCATGATAACCGGATGCAGCGCCTTTATCCCTTGTGATCGTAGATGTAGGCCCACAGCGAAGGAATCATAGTTGACCGCCGCACGCTCATGTCGCTATCGCCACGAGCTGTATCAGCTTCAGCTTATGCCATCACTAATTTAGATAGCTGCATGTTTGACGTACTGTGATATCCTTCGCGTCTTTGACTATGCCTGCGGGGATTACATCCAATAAGGATTCCAAGTTCATGTCCATGAGCCCTTCCAGATTGATGACATCGTGGTGATTGGCAAACAACGCTGCAATGACCACACCAAACAAGCCGCCGAGACCGAATATAAGTCCTTGCCGCCTCTTGCTCCATCTTCTTTTGCTTGTGAGCTTTTTGAGGTGTGATGCTGGTACAAGAGCCACGGGCTCTCCCTTTGTCGGCGAAGGATCTCTTGAAGGCTCGGTGGAAGAAGATTCCCCGAGGATGCGGCGCCTTAGCGAAGACATTCCTGGACAGAGGATCGACGTTAAGACAAGAAGCATGCGCAGAAAGCGCTTTTACCTTCAGCCAGTTCACATGCAAAATAGCTGTAATCGCATTTTGATGTTTCCGCGGCTAGACGGCGCCTCGGGCGTTCCGGCTTCAATGTTTCTTCGAGGGTTTCTTAGAATGTCATTGACTTTAGATAGTAAAGAAGAATGAGCGACAAGGTATTGTCGGCTCCTTCTGAGCATCGGTATGTTCAATACCAAAGCAGCAAAGAGTCTGTCTACCTTTCCGCCATTCGACAGCTCATATCTCGTGATCTCTCCGAACCCTACAGCATCTATGTTTATCGATATTTTCTTTACCAATGGGGGGATTTATGTTTCATGGTGCGTAATTCCCTCGTTTGTCCACCAATCTTACTTACATGATAAATTGCTAGGCCTTGGATGAGAATGAGAACCTACTTGGCGTGGTAATCTCAAAGCTAGAGCCTCATCGAGGCGGTCCGCTTAGGGGGTATATTGCTATGCTAGCTGTAAGAGAGGAGCATCGAGGGAAAGGCATTGCTACAAAGCTTGTCCGCATGGCGATCGACGTCATGATCGAACGCGAGGCCGACGAGGTATTTTTCAGTTTCCGAACATTCGGGTCACCATCCTGACGTTGCATAGATTGCTCTGGAAACCGAAGTCACTAACACTGCTGCAATAAAGCTCTATGAGCGGCTCGGCTTCCTCAGAAGCAAACGTCTGCACCGCTACTATCTGAATGGTAACTCTGCATTTAGGTTTGTACTCTTCGTCAAAGAGGGCGCTGCAGCAGCAGGCATGTCATATTGTGAGGAATACGATAATGATCCCCAATTACCCCCGGTAGCATAGTGCAGGGTATCGATAAACAGTTGCCCCGGAACGTGCGCCTGAACCCCATCCATGCTACTCCAAAAATTCAACCAACCAAGACCCCGAGGGAACTGGTGATCACGCTGCCGCCTGAACTAATTGAAACCCTGCGCTTACCGTTTTCTGGATTTCCTCGTTCTTGTGCTGCAAAAGCGAGAGAGCGTAAGCGACATCATTCCATTGTTTTTCGCTCTCACAGCGTGCAAGCCTTGCCGCAAGCTTGTCCGCGAGCTGTTTGGCATGCTTGTCCTATTAAGATGTAAGTTTGCAGACTTAGAAAAGCGAGAACAGTTTGTTGGCTTACCTTCTCGATGAACGAGGATAAGAATTTGATAATCCTCTTCAAAGCATCCTCCCGGAGGTCTTTCTCAGCGCTAAGTAAAGAGAACATGTCGATGAAGTGGTTGTATACTGCGTTGTCCTTCGTAGCAAGCTCGGTGAAGAACATCCTTGACATGTCACCTATGCGCTTGTCTGAATCTTCCAGGCATTTAGCCATCTCGCCCAGCTGGCCTTTGACCTTGACTTGCCCGGCCAGGATGAGGAAGGTCAAAGTCATGAGGCATGTACGCTTTACGGACGCGTCGTTGTCGTTCAGTCTTCTGTAAAGGAAGTCGGTGTTCTCGTCGATGAGGTGATTGAAGCACACAGCCATATCTCCTAAAGCGATAACAACATTACTTCGAGTGACGGCATTCTGAGATCTCTCCAGAATGGTTATAAGCAGTGGCAAATTCTTCTCGCAGTATTCGGATGAAACGCACATGAGCTTAGCCATGCACAAAGTCGCGGCAGCCTGAAGGTCCTCATCCTTATACGCTGTGTTGTTCGAGCATATCTCTGTGACTAGGGGTGCAAAATTCGACAACAGGGAATTCGCGCCATATAAAAGTTCGCGTTCGCGGATGTGAGTCATAGCCTCGGTGAAATCGTCTTCTGTGGTGCCACCAATGAGGTCGAGTTCGTCTTGATCAATCGTCGATCCCTTGACGGGAGAAGCATTCGAGGCCTTAATTTTCTCCTTCTCGGCCTTTCTTCGCTTGAAGTCCAATTCACAAAGCTCTAGGTGGACTATCTGCTTAATGGCAATGTGGCCAACAATGAAAAGCAGCTGAGAAAGGGCTAGGGGTCCATTTTGCTTCTTCTCAATCTCTTCAGGCGGTGGGGACGGTAGTCCACTCTGCCCTTCGATGCCTTCCATAGACTCTGAGGTAGGCTGGGGGCTCTGCTGCTGAAACACAAGCTTCGTCTTTCTTCGCAATATCTCTGAGCAGAGGGTATCTGGGTGCTTTGACAGAGTATAAATAGCGCCAATAGCTTGTTCTGCAACACCATACCTGGGTTGCTGTTAGCATTCCGCATGCAAAATCTGACAGCTGGGAATTCCATACCATTCCTTGTTGTCAGAGATTATCTCAACCATCGCAGCTAGCTTGATAAGGACAGCATGATCGTTCGGAAGCTTTGACGACGCCATCGAGGTGTCCTTTCCTTGACGTTTTGTTGGGTTAATACGCCGTAGTGCGACGCAAGTATATTTGGCAAGACCCAAGTCCGATCGACCAAGGTTGCCTAGACCTATTCGGAGCATAGCACTCATCTCTTTGACAACAATGTCGGGCTCTGCCATGGCCAGCATTCCAAGCACTATAATTGTCCCACGTCTTTCGCTTTTGGAGATCTCTTTTTTTTGGACCCCATACACTTGCCATAGCTTTGTCAGGACTAGTTCAGAAACATGTCCCTCCTTCATCATGGTACTCAGAAGCTGTTCGAGGGATGTCAGTTCTGCTGGGGTCGCTCCGAATGTTAGACTGATCATATTTCGAGCAATGTAATTTGCCGCATCGTTCTCGCTGAATGAATCAGGGGCTCCGAAAAAGAGTCCTCGGTAACAGTCGATGAGGTGTGTTTGAACGCCCTTCCCTTCATCGCTGTTCCCTTTTGTCCAAATCAAGCGAAGCATTCTGCGGATACCAGCCCTTGCAGCTTCAATCTTATAGGCATCAATAACCACGAAAAAGTCCATTGCCTCTATTACTTCACTCTTATTCTTTGATGACAATAGGTGGCAAACAATGGCAGCAGCATCATGGAGGACCTCAATGAATCGTATAGCTTCAGTATAGTATTTGCGAGTCAACTGGAGCCTGGTCATAAGTTCTGATGTTGCCGCATCCTCTAGCGCTTTTTTCAATACTGCCGCTTGCTGTTCCTCTGTTTGGGCAGGGGCTTCTTTCGAGTCAGGCTCCATCACCGTAGCCTCGTCAAGCAGAGCTTCGTCCACAGTTGTGTCCGCTTGGCTAGCCTTTTCACCAAGACCGGGAGAGCCAGCTGGAGGCTTTAGTGCATTCAGCTCGGCCTCGACAGCTTGCAAACGTTGGTCCCATTCTTTGTATGATAATTGGCCACCATGCATGACGCTGAACGGATGAGTTGAGACAAGTTTGCCGAGCAATTTGATTGCATTCCTGCGAACATTGCTACTCTTATCTTCCAGACTTCGAGCAGCGAGCTGTGCCGCTGCTTGACGACGCTTCGGAAATTTCTGCTCGAGCTCGCAGAGCTTCATGTAGACTTGGATGTTTCTGCACCGGCAATACGGATTCGTATCTAGGAAACGTTCCTCAAGAATGTCGAAGAAACCATTGATCTGCGATTTTGAATTTTCATTCCGCTCCTCCTGCTTGCTTAAGTCCGCTATTAAGTTGCCGCACACCTCAATGACAGCACACCGAAGGGTATATGCCTAGATGAGTAAGTATCAGAGATATCGAAAGAAGGGCAAAAATCTGACCTCGCTATCTAGTTGTTTTATAAGCAGGGTCATTTGCTTGATGACCAAGCGCGGAGCAAGTTCAGATAGCTTGATGATGAAGGTCGAAACAGACTTGGGCCCTCTAGTGTCATTGCTATTGAACTCTTTGTTGCTCAAGTCTCTGCGAAGATGGTTATGCCAGTAGTCTCAGGGGGGGGACAAGAGAGCTAGATACCTTAAGATTTCGTCCGTAAGCTGTGGGTAGTCATACTGCTCTGCAAGGATATGGAGGAACTCAGCCATTGGCTCCGCAAGATGCTCAAAGTAGGAGAGATTCTGGATGATGGATGTTTGAGCCCCTATCTAGAGTCAATGAACCGAATTTGTGTCAACAAGAAATGAGCGGGTACCAAAAGCATGTCCATGGTGCTTGACCGCAATACAAAGTACCTTGAAAGCATGCATCCTCAGAGCAGTGGTCTTGATTCTCGTTTCGTTCTCAAGAATCAAATACACAGACCTGGTGAACAGACCAACAAATGTATCTCTCTCAGAAGTTGTCATGAAAATCTTGCCAAGCTTCAGTTTCAATACTTTGCACATCGTTTCTAATGCAGCTTGGAGCTGAATAGTGGAGTCCCAGTTGCCATCCTTCGCATTCGGTTTAGCCTTGGCACTCTTGCCAGTTCCCCTACCCTTTACAGGAGCACCGCCTGCTGGTTTCTCCGCAGCTTTGACCTCGACCGCTGATATCGACCACTGCAGCAAAAACGCATACATCTCCATCAATTGCTTGTGATGCTGAACATCATCTTGTTCTTCCGTCTCCAGCTCATTGTGTACAATGTCCGCCTCTGATGAGAGACCGGAGATAATCAAATCGAATACCTTGCTCATAGAATGGGTAGGGAGTAACGAGGTGGACCTGGAGAGTTTGAAAAGTTCAGAATCGGGTTCACTAGGGAAATTTCGCATAGATGGAAGAGAATTTGGGGCACACTTGAGTAGAAATTGTAGCGAATCAAACACAGAGCTTCTTGTAAGAGCATCTGGGTTCTCCGCTATAGAGTCCACGATTGGATTCAAAACACCATTTATGAGTCCGTTCGTGAGCAATTCCGGCTCTTGCTCGCACTCTACTAAGCCTCCATCGGCTTCGGGTGTTGCGATCAAGGCTGGATCGCTGAGGTAGTGCTTGAGGGCCTCGTTGATATCGAAGTCCACGCGACCGCCCATTGTGTAGATGTTCCTAAGGGCTTTGCGTGGAGTGTCATCGACTGCTTCTACCGGACGTTGCTGTCTAACGGATTGGGAAGTCTTAACATCAAGGACTGCAGATTTGGATCAGTGTTTGACCATTGTTTACAAGACACAAAGCACGGACCACTTTGTTTACAAACGCGGAAAAATCGCGTCACCCCACTAAATCCGACGTTGACTAAAATGGATGCCTTACCGTACATAATCAACCTATCTACCCTATCGTCAACGAAATTGTAAGAAGAGGAATTCAGAACAGCCTACAATGGAAGGTAGGACGGGACGAGGCGTTCTTACACTGAGAAGGTAATGGACAGGTTGTTGAGCAATCGCTAAGCCTACTACGCCTACCTACAATGGAGGACAATCCTTTCGTTACAGAAACCTACCAACAGAAGCTCCAGAGGGCTGGGCTAGATCCCGATCGGAGGGAAGACTTTAATAACGACGATGATGATCAGGGATATTCTGATGGCTCTGATGGCTCAGAGAGCTCTGAGGAGCATGTGGTTATAGAAGACTCGGTGAGGGAAGATATGGCCAAGCTTGAACAGACATTTAAGGGTATGGGTCTCAAGTACCGGATGATAGATCGGATCGGAGAAGGTGACCCCTCCAAGCTCTACAAGCGCAATATTGACCAAACACTAATATTTCATAATTTGTACAGGCACATTCTCAACCGTCTACAAGGCCGAAGATTTATACTACGATTATTATCAGAACGATTGGGACACCGGACAACGGGAAGCCCCAAAATGGGTGTCGCCTCCAATCAAGACGAGAACGATGAACAGCTCGCAAAGCTCCGCTCAAGGACCAAGGGAGCCTCATTATGTTGCTATAAAGAAGATCTACGTCACTAGCAGTCCTATAAGGATACACAATGAACTGGAATTGCTGCATGACTTGAGAGGCCAAAATTCAGTATGTCCACTCATAACAGCATTCCGGCACCAGGATCAGGTCGTCGCGGTTCTGCCGTACTTTAGACATCAGGACTTTCGAGTGGGTCTTCAATCCCTGTCTGTGCTGTCGCCAATACTAAGCCAACCAATCCTAGATGTTCTACAAAGTTATGACACCATACCAAATGCGTATATACTTCCGCTCTTTGTTTACAGCCCTCAATGCAGTGCACCGGCAAGGCATCATACATCGAGACATCAAGCCAACGTGAGTACGGTCTTAACGATGACGAAGGCTACGCTGACCTGTGAAGCAATTTTCTGTACGATATAGAAAGAAGGCGAGGTGTTCTGGTGGATTTTGGCTTAGCTGAGGTACCAGACCTCAAAGGTTCATGCAAAGCTTTCCCTATTAACGATTTAATAGCGAGAAGGAACAGACTCCTCCCATTGTCTTTGTCAAGAAAGCACAATGACACGCCGCCACAAGATAGAATCAAGCAAAGCAGCAATCCAACCATCCCCTACAGGCTACCCCAAGAATGACAACCGTTCCTCCCGCCGTGCAAACCGTGCCGGCACGAGAGGCTTCCGTGCGCCAGAAGTCCTCCTCAAATGCACCGCTCAAACCCCCAAAATCGACATCTGGTCTGCCGGGGTCATCCTCCTCACCATCCTCGCGCAACGCTTCCCCTTCTTCAACTCGGCCGACGACGTTGAAGCTATTATCGAAATCGCATCAATCTTCGGGCTGAAGCGTATGAAGAACTGCGCGATTTTGCATGGGGGGGTGTTTGAATGCAATATCCCAACGATCGGGAGCCAGGGCTTTTCACTGGAGCATATCGTGCAGTGGAGTGTGTCAACTAATAGACCGGATGAAAAGGAGGATCTGGACCCAGAGATTAAAGAGTGCATTGAGTTCCTGAAGTTGCTGTTGGAGCTAGATCCGAGGAGGCGGATGTCTGCTAGGGGGGCTTTGCTGACTGATTTTCTGAAGGAGAAAGACGAGAGCGAAGGTGAAGGGGATGAGATGCAGGTTTTGTAGAGGAGAGATGGAAGCTTGGGAGAGGGGAGGGGACAGGGAGGATTTTTTGAGCCGATGCATTTGATACCCATTCTGCCGTTGTATTTGATAGTATTTATTCTGCATAATAGGAAATCAGGAAAAGAGGTATTATATCAATGGGAATACAATGGAGTAGATCATTAGTATCGTTAAGACTCGGAAAATTGAGGACTTTGATCATGATGCACGATGCATATTTTACTCGGAATTTGGACCAGCACCTTCCCACAACCGTTCAGGACGACCGGGCAATGAAGCACTGCGACTCCTCTTGAACATGCAACAGGGTTATGATTCCATACTTAAAAGCTCAATACTAGCCGTGACCGATCCTCTTCCTACGCAACCAACTCCACAACCCCACCAGCCTCCTTGATCTTCCTCTCCGCCTCCCTCGAGAAAAACCTTGCCCTCACCACCATTGGTATCTCTGGAATCCTTCCCTTACCCAACACCTTCGAGTAGCCTAGTGGCAGGAGGTCCAGCACAGGCGCTGTGTCGCTGTTCTTGTTCGCTAGGTACTCATCGCGCTTCTCGAGAGGGACGAGGGACCAAAGCTGTGTTCATGATAACAAAGAGTTAGCTGAAGCTCGTTTGCTTGTCTCATTCGTCACATCGTTCCTTCGATAACCTGCGGTCTAGCAGATCTTATCGTTATCCCCACGCTCGGCCCCCTCAATGACCTCCTCCATATAACTCCCGAGTAACTCTAAGTAACAACCAGCGTCGAATGAACCAAACGCACCTTATCTAGATTGATGACCGGCTTCCAGAATTGATTTTGCAGCTTGTGGAAATATCGCATTCCGACCTTTCCAAAGTAACCCGGATGGTATTTGTCAAGATTCGTACGGTGGTGATGTTGTCCTCCTGCCATACCACGTCCACCAGGATGCTTGCGATGTTTTCCTACACGGCCGTGGCCGGCGGAGACGTGGCCGCGGCTGTTCGTGTGTTGTTAGCGGAGCGGTGGCCCTTGAGGGTGGGGTAGCTGGCGCTGGAAAAAGCAATGGCATGAACTGGATATAACTTACTGCTTGCGGGTTTTTGTCAATCGCGTAGGCATTGTCGCGACTGTTGATTGTCGATGTTTAAATTCGAGGTTCGCCGTGATGGTTTATTCCTGGTGGTGTTGGCGAAGCTAGCCACGCTAGCAGGCTCGGTTAGCGGGTAGGGTGAAAACCCTGACTTGAGGCGTTTGTTTCTTGTCGCCCAATATCAATACAAAAAGATAAAATTTTCCCTCGAATTATGATTATCCTTCACTAGACTTCTTGACAGATATGAGTATATGGAGCTCATTACGTTCTAGTTTAGACTTCCAGAGTTTCAGCTCCCGCCTTTGTCCCCGAAGAACTTTTGCAAACTCCCAACTACGTCCTGGAACGATGCTTCCCTTTTGCTTTGCACAAGTCCCTGCTTGATCCACCCCGGAAGCTTATCTGCAATACGCGGCGTCGTGTACCTCCGATCTAACAAGATTATGCTGGCAAAGTCTTTCTGATGACGGATTGCCCTGCCAATACTCTGGTTGACAGCTCTCATGCACGCATTCTCATAGAATGAGCGGGCTGCAGCCTTGCCATCATTACGGCTTCCACCACGGTCGATCGCGCTCTTTTCAATATATTCGAGCTTCGCTTTCCATTGTGCGCTCTGAATATTTGGAAACGGTAGCCCTACAACGACCACGCCTCGGCCGAGCTTGTCTGAGAAATTTATGCCTTCAGACATCTTTCCGCCTATGACTGATAATAACAGGCCTCCTTTTCCAGCGCCGATAGACTGCGAGTATTGGTGTAATATATCATCTACACCCGTGACCTCTTTGGACTCGCGAAAGATGGGTTTTTTCTTTGTTAGGCGATCCCAGATGCTTAACGAGACTCCACTCATCTTCAATTCCCACCGGAGTACTACCTGGTTCAGGTAAGAGTAACTTGGGAAGAAAACTACTAGACCATCTGGTATAGCTCCAGATAGCTCAATAACGCAGTATCCCAAGGCATCAACAATAGCTACTAAGTTACGCTTCTCATAGGTAAAGTCGAAGTCGATATCCTCAGGTCCTTTGGCTACCGGCCATACTATAAGGTTTTCGTTGGGAATTATGTGCCCGCAGCTCCAAGTCTTCAGGCGATCAGGCTTGACGTAAGCAAAGAGATGCCGGATATAGTCATCCATCTATAGTTTAATTAGCGGCAATTCGTTTCGAATTCAAGACCAATTCCATGAGTCACGGACGTACTGGTGACATAGTCCCTCCAGCTAAGATTACTGCCCGCGCTTCTTCAACTACCCCCTTGAAGTGATGTGTAGGATCTAGGAGCATGTACTTGAGTGACACGTCTCCACTGTCACTCTTCTCATAGAAGAACCGCCCTTCCGACGCAGGATTTGTGAGTACTTGTAGGAATGATTGAACGTGGGTCAGAACCGGGGAGGTTGACATGTGCAGCTTCGAAGGTGCAACAGGTCCGTGTTCTTCGGTATGAGCAATGTACCCCTCAACTTTCCGAGCTAATTTACTGTCCACCAGGTACCGCATGAGCTTGTATAGATTGATTTGGTCAACACCTTTGCCAGACATCAGATCGGTGACGTTCACAGCACCCTCACTTTCTCTTCTGCTGCTGCCCTTCTCCTCGAGGAACCCAGACAAAGAATCCAGAAGGCGAACCACCTGCGTAACGTAGACCCTATTCTTGCCTTTCAGCCTATTCCTGAACTTCTGAAGATAGATCCCCAGCTGAGCCCTGCAGCGTTTGAGTTGCGCCTGAGTGATGGTGACGGAATGTATGTTGGAAATCGCATCCATCAGGTTGTGTGCTTCATCAATAATAACGACATGGCCTTTAAGAGAGATATCCAGAGCTTTCCTAGCCGATTCTTGCAGGAGTAAAGGGTACGGAAGGGTGATAATCTTATAAACTGTCAGACAGATACCACTTATACTAAAGTAATATGAAGTACCTCGCTAGGCTTGATTACAGATCTAGCAGCATAGTAGGGGCAGATACCAATCCTCTTCCCGAGTATACCGATATCCTCTATGTCTCGAATTTTGGCGAGAGTGTAATCTCTAAACTCATTCACGAGAGTTTCGTTTTCCTTGTTCGGAATGAACGGACATTTGTGCTCTTTTGGCGTACTTGGCTGTTGCAGGTCCAGACAGCGTTCATTGATGGCTGCTGCACTACCTAGTTTAGTAACGTCTGCATTGATGCATAGGTTCTTTCTTGCTCCTAAAGAGAGATGTTTAATGACAACCTGGTCATCAGTGTCTTTGATAGACGGTCCATCGGCTGTGCTGGCCCATGCTACTGTGGGTAAGTTGACTCGACGAACTTCATCGACGAATTGGGTAAGCTGCGAATGAGTCCTTGAGCAATAGAACACCTTAATCTCATCTACAGGCTCTATATCGTCTTTTTCGGATGATGGCTTTTCTATTGTTCCTAACCTTTCAGTCAATTAGTACCGAAATCGATAAGCCGCCGATAATTGCTTAGGATCAACTTACCTTTCCAAAAGTTTTAACGTCGCCGCAGACAGACTTTCGGTCTTATTAGGATTTGATGCCGCAGTTGCCTGCATATTATCGTCTTCACTGTTGTAGTCCTTGAGCAAAAAGCGAGCGTCGTCCTCGATGCTTGACCCTTTCTCTACATCGTCGGTTTTCTAGCGCAATGGTGAGTCATTTGGGCTTTAGAGAACGCTTGAGGTTTCTCACTATCCTTTTGCTTCGGGGCTCCCCATCCTCATAACGCTGCTTTTGTCGGAGTTCTTTGGCACGTATTCTACTAAGGCGTGCTTCGAACTCCGATCTTTGCTCAATCACTGCGTTCCTCCTTTGATTTCTATCATGCTCGAGCACCCAACCCGGCTCTTCTGCACAAGTGACACATCAACACGGATTGCATGGTATGTTTTGGGGAAACCCCACCTTCATTAAGCCCCTTATCCTGTTCTAGTGCTTTCTCTTGAAAGTCTCGGAGCCACGTCAAAGAGCCACAGATGAGACTCAGCGACTTGCCCTGACCAAACGTGAGCTTTTTCTGTTCAAAACAGGGTTGCCCATAATCGCAACGAGCAGTGAAGGCATTCCAAGAGTAAATCACGTCTCCACCTTAAGATCCAAAATAGAAAAGAAGGGTAGGAGAAAGCTCGACACTGAGACATAGCGAAGAAAGGTTCAATCGAGGGTTGCTTAACCTACGGTGCCTATCAAAATCCATCAGCGAATGCTGCTCCCTAATACGCGGATTCGAGTTGTTCTACCTGTTGGAGATTCAAAAATGCCGATTTGGCCCTCAGTGATACAGTCGTATATGGCATTCATTAATTCATTTTGAATGCCATACGGTTGGAATGGATGATGAAAGTCTCTTCCTTGGGGCTCCATCGTGAGCAGTTTGTAATGGGCACTGCAGTGGCAATTTTTTCTAGACAACTGTGTTCTGTAACCAATCCATTCTTCGGCTACCTCAGATCAGTCGTGGTGGTGTGGTTGTTAAACTTAGTATTCGTCGCTAATTTTGTGAACCATCGCAGTGATGTTTCACTTGTAAAGTGCATAATCACCCACCCCTAGGTAGTTCTCGGTTTTGTAGAGATTAAAAGGGCTTTTTAGCCTATATTCTACGATTGGAAATAGAGTAAATCAGTGGGTTCGCTTGCCAGTACTCCTTAGACGTCTCAGAGAAACCGCCTGGTCCGGCTGGTCTGACTCTAAACCCTCAAAGCCATACAAGGGTTTGATTCACATCCAGGTGCAAGTGTCTTTTTGAAGTTCATCGCAGTTGTTGAGTCAAGAACAACATGAAGCTTTGTTGACCTCGCACGATGGGTGAAACCACTACCTTACAGTATACCTAAAGTAGCTATAGCGGGTGAAGGGCCGTGCCGGAAGCCGTTTAGCGCTTATGTGACGGGATAACTAAAGTCCGATGCCCTAACCTTGGCAACTTGAAGCATCAGGCTGAGCTGTTTCATGACCAGCTCCAGTATCTCCTTATTTGCTTCGAGGCTGTATCTGGTTATGCAGCTTTATATAGCAAAGATCTGGTTCCACTTGTCTATTGCGTGTCATAATTGGAAACACACATTACGTTGTAATTAGTCGGAAATCCATCGCAAGTCTTAGGATCCTCCGTATAATTAGAGTCCACGTTTGTTAACATGGCTCAGTTCCTATTCCTATAAAAGATTACAATTGGAAACGCGCGTCATTATCCCGTCAGGGCCTCTCGCTTTAACCTTCTCTGATACGCCAGGTACCACGCGGCCGCTCCAAGGAACCAAAGCCGCAAACATAAGTGTTCGGCCTCACCCGGAAGCAGCCAACGTTGATCCATTCCAAATACCACAATGGGTAGCAAGCAAGGTCAGCGTAAGCCCCAGGTTGGCGCTACCTTCTATCCTGGTGGAGTTGACGACTTTTACATGCCCGAAGTGATTTCGCCAGCTCCCCAACGGTGAGTCTATATTGATCCAACTACTCGCTGGCTGTGCATCTCTCAGCTTCAACGAACTCACACATTAGTAACGCTAATTTCCTCCCTTAGGGTAATGCCAGAAGTGCCAGAGCAGATTCAAGATAATTTGGCGCATCTTGAGCTCGAAGCAAACCCACCAAGTCGTCTATCTGGACTTCAATCGCCGATGCCTGAAATGCACGGGTTGAGTACATTTCCCAGCCGAAACTCCTCCCTATTGACTACGACACCGAATGACCCACATTCAAGCTATGGGTCTGATGGGCATGGTCCCAGCCAATCCCAGCAGGGTTACGGAAAGCAGGGAGGTGGAGTGGCAGATCGTCCTCCGATAGAGCATCCATCGTTCTCCCCGTTCCCACCCATACACAACCGTCCAGCGAATGTTCCACCGTCTGACGAAGAGAGAGAGGTGCTCTTGGAAACCGCAAGACAACCGGTACTGAACTCCAATGATCCCGAAATGCAATTGACTTGGGCGCAAGATACTTTGACATACGTGGAAATTGCTGCGCAAAATGAGCTGCGGGTTTCTCAGAACAAAACGGCACGACCTCAAACGCCGCAGACAGAGCACCAGTTGCGGGTAGACGCTGTCAATGTGGTATCGTTTTTGGCGGATCAACACCACCCAAGAGCAGAATTCATGAAGGGAATGTGGCTAGAGTTTGGGAAGTTTGGATTCCGCCTTGATAAGAAAGAAGCCTATCGTTGCTATTCGCGATCGGCGCAAGGTGGTTACGCCAGGGCTGAGTATCGAATGGGGATGCAGTTTGAGAGCTCAAATGATACAGTAAAGGCAATCAAGCACTACAATATTGGTGTAGAAGCTGGAGACTCCGCGTGTCACTACCGTCTTGGGATGATGACTCTTCTTGGGCAGCATGGACAGCCACTGGACTATGCTCGCGGCATTGAGCTTGTTAGGTTTGCAGCTGAGACCGCTGATGAGAACGCCCCTCAGGGAGCATATGTGAGATTTAAAACTTGAGGTCGGAATGCTTAAACTAATCAGCTTCCAGGTCTTTGGTATGTTGCAAGCGCGAGAAATCACGCAGGTAAGCGTGCCTGAAAATCACTTGCCCTTAAATATTACCTCTGCGCGATTCAACATTGAGAAGGCGGCCTATCTTGGGTTTGCGAAAGCTCAGACGAAAATGGGCGTAGCATATGAACTTTGCCAGCTTGGCTGTGATTTCGATCCCGCATTGTCACTCCATTACAACGCGTTGGCGGCTCGGCAAGGTGAGCCCGACGCTGAAATGGCGATCAGTAAGTGGTTTCTGTGTGGATATGATGGAATCTTCGATAAAAACGAGGAGTTGGCTTTCACTTATGCACAACGAGCTACACAGAATGGGCTCGCGACGGCAGAATTCGCTCTGGGATATTTCTATGAGATTGGCATGCACGTCGCTGTTGATCTTCAGGTAGCAAGACAGTGGTATGGCAAAGCCGCGGACCATGGCAACAAGGATGCGGCGGCAAGAATCGATGGAATATCTCGTTCGAAGACTTTGTCAAAGAAGGATCACGAAACTATCGCTGTTGCTAAAATCAGGTCTCAGTATGGATCTCAGCGGAATAAAAGACCGGAGCGGTTTAAGGCGGCATCAAATCCCATGCCTACGATCAACGACGATGTGGTTGATATGCCAGACCCCCACAACACCCAGATACCGCCGGCCGGAAGTCGACCTCACCCGCACCAGTCCCCGTCTCTGGCCCCTCAAAGGCCTACCTCTACGACTCCATATCCGATGGACGATAGGCTAGGACCGAGAACAGTATCTCATAACGCTTCCGGCTATTCGAATCCCAATACGCGATTATCCTCGAATCCTTCTCCGAGATATGATAGCCAGAGACCTCCTGCAGGTGCACCGATCAGGCCTCCCCAAGCTTACCAAAACATGGACAACATGGGCGGAGGGCGTGGGAGAGGCATGCCTTCATACAACAACGCTCCTGGTGCTCCTGGCGCGCAAGGATATAGGCAGCCCGGCTCCGGGCTGACAAATCCATCTAGAACCACGTCACCTGCTGTCGAGGTCAACCGACCCCAGCCCCCCGCTGTTGATATAGGATTCTCGGCTCCTCCTGACCCATCTGGCGCTGATCGGAGACGGCGGATGCAACTATCTGATCCAGCGGGCGGTAAGCAACAACACCCTACGCCGACACATACAGCCTCTGCGACTTCAGCAGATCGTAATTCATCGAGGTCATCAAATCTACCACATCCGCAGACATTTCCAGCGGCCAATCGCGCATCTAGTCCTAATCCCCAGATACGGAAGCCCTTTCCGGCAGGCAGGCCAAACGATGGTTTGCCTGGCAATCCAGGAGTACGGTCAAATAGTGCTGTGAGCTCCCCTAGCATACCACCTAAGACCCTTGAAGGTAATAGGCCTGCTGCAACCCCACCGCCAAACAGTACCACTGCAAAACCGCCAGGAAAAGGGCCCAAAACCTTTGAAGAAATGGGTGTCCCCCAAAGTAAGAAGGAAGGCGAATGTGTAAGTTTCCTGAAGGAATATGTTGATCCATGCATCCTAACCGTCTCGTACGAGTAGATTGTTATGTAGTCTCACAAATTTTGGATATTTTTCTTGCATTGCGGTATGGCGTATATACCCCATTCCCGAGAACTTACCTTCCCATTGGAGCGGCTTGTGTAAATGCAGATAGACAGGGCTATCGTTCATAGTTGGAAATAAAAATTGAATATGAGTAAGGTGATAGCCAATCTTGTACCGTACTCTATCCCCAATGAACTAGAGAAGATTAGTTTCGCTACGTTAGACTCGCTTCACTTTCTCGTCTTGATAGCCATCGTGACTCCTTTTTATCTCAGCATTCAACTGCCCATCCTAATAGACGTCAACTCCAGACAGGCGGTTTGTTCTACATGAAAAGATGGCCCCTCGTAAGGAAAAAGCTACAGCAGATCAAGGTCGACTTGACTGAATGCAGTTTTACATTGCAGCACAGCTGATCTAGAAGCTGCAGGATCTGCCTTGATAATCGACTATCTTAGTATGGCATCCTTGATCGCGACGACAGGAAGATTGACTGACTGAATTGACAGAGAGGCAGAAGTCTGTCTAATCCCACAGCCAATCTATACCGTTTCCATGTCACTGACCACCTCCGCTCCACTAGCCGCCCGTACTCGGTACCATTCCCTTCGTTCATAGTGTCGTACACCTAAACGACGAGGCTAATGGGGGGCCTGGCTAATAGGCCAACGACATCTCTGCGAACTTGCATAACAAAGTCACCAAAAGTAAAGTGTCAATGGCTACATAAGGAATATCAAGACGAGATTTGCTAAGGTCACCAAAGCCTATGCCGCAAAGGCTCTCAAAGAACTACATGAGCAGCAGGTCGTTGCAGGGAAAGCTGCCGGTTCGAACTCCGCATTACAACCCTGTCTGTAGCCGGCTTTCTGATATCGATCATACAGGCAAACAAATCGTGTATCATACCATTCAAGATCCCAAAGATGCCGCAAGCGTAGAAGACCTCGCCGCAATGGATAAAGAGATAGCAGGACTTCGCGAAAGTATTGCTACTGTTAAAGCGAACGAAAAGCTGCTAAGAGCTCATCTCATGGCCGTAAACGCAACACTGTCTACCGCAGACCTTCGGGCTAGCGTCATGGCACTTGAACTCGAGAAGAAGGAGATATTGACCCGATTGGGCCCATTACGTTCGGGGAGCGTCAAGCCCGTATCACCAGAGGAAAAGGCGGAGGTGGACAGAACTTGGAACGAATGGTCAAGGAAGGCTAAGACAAGGAGAAAGATCTGTATGGAATTATGGGCTCACTGTACTGAGGGATTGGAGGGAGAGCAGACGAAGGAGGAGCTATGGGTACGACAGCTCGAATGACATTTGTTGAATTGCTGCTGACTAGAACGCAATCTAGGAAGAGTTAGGCCTCGAAGCTGACGAGTAATTCAGCCGACGCACTTGGGTGTCGCCGTTTTGCTGATATCAAAGGAGACGTCCCTACAGATATACGAGCGGCTTTTCAGTCTTTGCTCTATATGCTTTTCGTCACATGTCGTGTAACGCAACTCGACCGCTATAATGCAAATCCGGGGAATGCTGTTTCACCTGGCAAACACGCCCTTTTCCATGCCCGGATTCTGCGTTGTGGCACATGTCATACCACGTGCTTGTTCTGTCTGACCACACCGGCGGGTCTCGATCGGTAGATGGAGCAGTACATAGTCCTCGTAGCTCTTATCAGAACACGGTCAACTATCTTCCTGCACGCGTCCACGCGCCCGAGCGTCGAAGTACTGTAGTGATGTAACTGGGAGAGCAAGTCGACCATCGGTCAGATTGATCATCTGCTGCATTCTTGGCGGGCACGCGTGACCATTCTCTCACTGTGGGTGCAGGTTGTCTCCGCTTGACCATTCCATGGCAAGATATTGAATGCAAGTCTACTCTACCTTCTTGTCAAATGTGAGCTTTCACCTTCGAAGTTAATACAGACAGCATGTATGAAAACCAATGTTCCACGATGATAGTAGATACATAGAAGCACTGGGTGGGTGGGTGGACCACATGGTGAAGGTGTGACATTAAATAGCCTTTAACAGCGGTAACCAATCGCAATGGTTCCTGGTATACAGTATCTGTTTACTGTAGAAGATCACTTATGTATGGAGTTGGCTTGGCACCCCCGCGAGCCTACCTATTCACTTACTACAGTATTCACCTAGATCCTATTCACTAATTGAACCCTTCCCCCACAACCACGTCAGCCATTAAAAACGTTCTGTTATTTGCTTACACCGCCACCCAAAAACCACATCCCACAAAACACACTTTGTTCTGGTAGAAGTCGTGGTGGGAGCGTATCGGCCCAGGACCCGCCTCTGGAAGATAGCAGCGCCAGCACCAGCAGCCATGATGGCCACCTTCCTCCCTCGGCCTGAAGTGCCCTCTAAGGACCTGTCTTCAACCCCCCCGCCAGCTCCAGCCATAACGCACGCCAGCAATGTTCCCCTGGCACACAGGAACGGTCCAAGGATACAGACTCGGGTGCCCACCGATTATCGAGGCAACGACTTTGTCAACGGCAACGGCGCCCTGCCTATTGCCGGACCCCAAGCAAATATGGCCAACGGAGCACCTCGACGAAGAGGCACAATGGGTGCTGGACCTACAGGCTTTGATGGCCCCAGAAGTCCTCCAAATACTAAGAGTATACCTTCCCTCGTCCATAAGAAAGAGCGTGAACACAGGCTGAGATCCGCCGGCTTAGATACCTCACATGTACCTTGCAAATTCTTCAGATCGGGTCTGTGTCAAGCTGGCAAAGCATGCCCCTTCTCGCACTCTACGGATATCTCAACCGTCGACACGCCTTGCAAATACTTTGCCAAGGTAGGCATATCTTACAAATCTTGGAACTGATATACTGTGCCCCAAAGTACTGACAGTGGACTAGGGAAACTGCAAGTTCGGTGCGAAATGTGCGCTGGCACACATTCTCCCAAATGGACGAAGAGTGAACCGGCCAAATGGACTGGTAGGGGGACATCTCAATCTTGGCGGCAGAGTCGACCCCCAGTCCTTCCATCCTCAAGACTCCGCCTTGGCGAATTCGCTTCTGGCCCAGCAGGCCGGTGGGAATCCATCCACATTCGGTCATCAGTTCTCCCAGTTCCCAGAAAATGGTTACGCCCCACAGATTGGTCTACACGCCAAGGTCTACGATAACGTTCCTTCGATAGACACCAGCTACACATCACCTCGCGGGTCGGCGTATGGCTCACCACCGGATAATGGTAACGGTCGACTACCAATCTCACCAGTAGCGCATCTTAGTGCTCTTGATGCGCCGTTGCCTGCATCATTTGACAGCCAAGGGATCTCATTCGCGGCCCGACACGGACCAGTCGCTCATTCTGTACCTTCGAAATTCGGCCTCGACTCGCCTCCTTCTTCACTATCAAAGAAAACTGCCCTACCCTCAGATGCTCTGCGAAATCTCCACGATTCAGCTTTTGGCAGAGAAACACGAGGCCGAGCACCGCCCAACCTAGGCTCGTCCCCTCTAGGCTCCGGAGATGAAGGTCTCGGCCAGCGCCTAATGCACTCCCAACGCATCACCAAACCCAAAACGATGTCCGCCAGCCTCCCAAGACAGCGAGCTAATGACGACTGGGACGATGGCTTCCTCTTCGGCGGCGAGGAAGACTTCCTCCCTACCAGCCTTCACGACTTACTGACTCCGCAAGAAAAATCGCGTACACTATCACGCTCCGAACAAGACCCCATCGCCTTCCGAGAATCTCTCAGCGGCCTTGGTACTCCGGCCGACTCCAGCAAAGTCGGCTCTCCCGCCACCGCTTCCCCATCCCGCTATGGCGCACTTTTCGCTCGGCAAAGACGCGAAGAAGATGGTGGCAATGCTGACAGAACCTCCGCATTCGGCCATGTCGGCTCTCCCCTCCGCAACTCCTCCCTCCACCCCAACGCGAGCCCCAGCCTCCGAGCGACAAGCTTTGGCCATCCGGTCTCAGGCGACATGTCGCCTTATTTCGCCTCTCCACCCCGCCAATCCTCCATGTCCGTCATCTCGCAGCAACTGTCACGCACGCGCCTCTCCTCGCGCACTGACCCGTCAAACGCCGAAAACCCCAACAGTAGCAACGCCCTTCACCCTGGCTCCGCATCCACACGACATGCATCTGGTTCTAACGGCCGGCTGGACAGAGCAGCCTCCTCGTCTAGTATTGGCACTAGCAGGATCGATGAAGAGCAAGGCGACTGCGTGTTCTCGATGGAGGTGGAGGAAGACAACCATACGAAGCGGTGGAGTGGCGGGCCCTGGAATGGGCAGGGGGGACGATCGCCTAGATTGGCGCCTATTGGGGGTGGACGAAGCGGTGGCGGTGAGGCAAAAGAGGGGAGGGAGTTTTGGGGATGACTTTGGGCTGGAGAAGGGGGGCGCGATTACACATAATTCGATTTGATAGCTATGGCGTCTTGGAGGCGGAACATATTTCGGTAAAAATGGGGTTAGGTTTTTTTTTGGCTTGACGGCGCTCGAGGAGTTTGGGCAACAACTATGGCTGGCTGTGATTGGCTAGAAAACAACAATGGCTGATGCCTGTAATGGCGATGATGAATATGGGCTTTTTCTTTCTGGCAGGCTTAGGGGTAGGGTTTGTACATATGTAGGTTGCTGAGGGGCTTGTGGATAGTTTGGGAGATGGAGAGTACGTAGTTGGTGGGTGTGGGTGGATGGATAGATGGGATCTTACACGTGCAATCTTTGAGAAAGGCTTGTGCTTGGAACCGTTACCAAACTTTGAGACGAAGGGTGAGTGTGACGGTGATGAAGATGACTGGTTACGATCGATACGCTTCCTCTACATAGCTTCTGGATTCTAGGTGCGAAAACCCCAAGTCCTTACTTACAATCAACAGCAAACGCCGTAATCTTACAGCTCGTCTCTGATATCCTTTCCGGCCTCCTCGTCCCTCCTCGTCTCCTCCCTCTGCGCCTCATCCTGCACCTGCCCCTTCACCTCCGTCACCACATCAGCCCCCCCATCTCCTCCCTTGCCCTTACCAATCTCCCTCAACACCCCCGCAATCTCCTCGTCATAAACCGTCCACTCCGGCACCTGCCTCCTCGCCCTCTCCAGCTTCGGCTCCTTGGTCAACGGATTGTTACACAAATCAATCGTCTTCGCCTCGGCCAGACTCTCATCGCTGCACCACGTCTCGCACCACAGCCACTGCTGCGGCAGCGAGTGGATCGGCAGCACCATCTGCATGTGGTTCGGCAGATCCTGGTCGAGGTTCGAGAGGGAATTCGGGTCCGCCGAGAGCTGGTGGTACTGCTGGCGAAGGCGGTCGCCGGCGGCGATTTCGCGGAATTTGCGCAGGTCGACGACGTAGAGAGCGGAGATGTGGTAGGGGAGGCCGCGCAGGAAGGTTTTCCAGTAGCCCTGTTTCCAGAAGCGGAAGCCTTCCATTTCGGTGCGGGAGTCGCACATGGGCGTGAAGCCGTAGGGCGCCCCTTGGAGGTCATGGGTGACGAGGTCGTACATGTCTGTTCGAACGATCTGGTCGGCGTCGACGAAAATGACTTTGTCGAGGTTGAGGGGGAATAAGACGTCGAGAAAGAGGATCTTGTAGCCCCAGATCTCTCGTTGTTTTTCTTTTTGCTCGCGCAGCCAGTGCGGCCATTTGTAGGTCACCAAGGCATAGGAAAAGTTATAATGGCGGGCGAGATAGGGAAGGGACGCTTTGAAGGAGGGAGAGAGGAACTGCTCGATGAACCAGAATTTGACGGTGTGGTTAGTGTGGCGCATGACGCTGACCATCATTATGTTAAGCATGCGCTCGTACAGGTGGCCAGAAGCCACGGAGAAAATATTAATGTCTGCGTTCTTGGGTGGCTGGGGGCCAGTCAGGCCAACGGTGGAGAGCAGGGAGGAGGTGAATTTGGAGGCTTTGCTGAGGTAGTCGAGGGGTGATCCGGGGTTTACGCTTTCTTCGAGAACATCCTCGGTTTCCTGGCCCGGTTTGCGGGAGAGGCGGGGATAGAGCGTTTTCCCTTGAAAAGACATGAGCGCAACTTCCGTACTTTCGTCGCCAGGCTGGGGGCTGTAGCCGTTTTGGCCAGCGCTGTCGATATGGAAGATCTGTTGGTTGCGGCCGGGTTGGAGTTGAATCCTCCAGTAGCCGGGGTTGGCTTTGAATTGGAAGTAGCCGAGATTGGCCATGATAATAGTGTCGGCAAAGTGAGGGTCTTTTTCTGTTCCTAAGAGTAACTGGACTCCGCGAGGGGGTGAACCGGAGCCCGTAGTGACATCCCTAGAATGACCCTCAATCAAGATATGTTCCAACTCATAGACTGCATCAACATCAGAACCATCTTTCAAAGAACTGAGCTTGATGTTGTCGAGGTCGTGGACAGATTCCTTTGGTGCAACCAGCCACGTGGGAGGAACGTCGAGCGCCAAGTTCAGAAGAGCTTCTTTCGGCAGACCTTCAAAGGTCGCTTGCAGGTCACGTAGATCTCCATCTTCGGTGAAAGATGGCTTCGCATCAAGGACATGGCGATAGAACCTCTTGATAGGAAGCTCCTGCATTCTTTCCTTCGGATTAAGGAACAACTTTAAATGCACTCCACTCAAATCGGAAAGTACTCTGAGCATAGGTATCCACCGCTGGGCGATCTCACTCGTAGGGTCTATGGAAGCGACCAAGTGAATCGAGGCTGTTTCAGGGTCACCAGTGGATATCATTGTGTGGTTGCTCTCCCATTGGTCGAAGACTGTCATTCGCAAAGTAGAGGCGGACTCAAAGATTCCTTCCGGCACATCAGAAATGGTGGACAAGGCAATTAGCGAAGATAGTACAGCCGCATCTAGAGGCGTCTTAACACGGTCCTGGAAACCAAGAGCAGCAAGGGCGCTCTCTGCTGGTTTGAGGCGCTTTGACTGTTCGTATTCGAGCAAGGACTGAAAGTCATTAGAAGTAAAGCCGGTAGTCCTCGGGATGGGCCCAACTAATCGCCCATTTAGCAGCAAACCTTGCTCTCCAGGCCGAAGGTCTATAGCCTTGACTAGCGGTTGCACAGATTGCCACAACTTTTCAGACTCCTCTAGTGTTTCTCGAGAATATTCAAGTCTATCGTCGTTTTGGTCTCTGTTCAAAACGGCTTGCAACGCACGAGCGTCAAATTCTCTGGTTTGACCTTTAACAACGTTAGAGAGCGCAACAGACGTTTTAGGCGATGTCGGTGATACAGCGTTATGTAGCAGGACTAACTCTACCTCCGGTTGTTGTTTGGTAAATTCAACAGCCTCGTTAGCTAGTTTCGATCCTTCTTCGGTGTCAAGATCTGCAACTACCAGCAACTGCACGGGGAAGTTCTCTGATGCTTGTTCTCCTAGCAAAAGCGGTAACTTCTTGAGTGCTTGACCGTGTTTCTTGGCCAGGCTCCCAACGTCGATGATCGTGATACTACTTTCGTCTTCGGGAACCACTAAAGGATTTCGGTAAGTGGCCGCTTTTTCTAAAAATCGACCAGCTAGCCAGCTGTCTTCAGGTATTATCTCCTCATATACTTCGCGCTGTATAGATCGAAGATCCATATCAATCTTTGAACTCATCGCTTGAAGCCATCCCTCATCTCGGGGCACCACAGCCCCGTTAACAAAGAGCAGTGGCGACTTCCCGTCGGCTCCTAGTCGCTTCAGGTAATTTCGAGACGCCTGTATCATTGCTTGAGAATCGTCCGACTCGAGAATCGACTGGAGTGACAGCGCTTCTCGATCCTTGCGAAGCTTCCGACCTTTGGTGACAGACTCGAAAATGGCCTTGTCAACACTTGTCAATTTCTTGCTCTTAGTAGACTAGAGATCATTGTTAGACAAGCTTGGCCCTCGAAGTGCTATGTGGTTAACTTACCGCTTCGAGATATGCGAAGACTGCCCCAAGGCCATATGTATCTTGCAGATAATATATGACCAAAGCTTGATCCGCAGCAGACTTGGACTTCGGCATGGGCACGATCCCAAATTGAATCGGTACCTTGCGCTTTACGAAAGCTTGCAACGATTCTACAAGGAGTTCTACATCTTTGACGTCAGTCATATCAAGGGGAATCACGACATTATGTATGTCACGTCTGATAGTAGGTAGCTGGCCCGGATACGTGCGTTGTAGAAGCTGTAATAGATCTTTAGTTGGAACCGGCAACATGAAAGGCTTGTTACCTACCGCAGAAGAATGGGTTGACCAGCCCTCATATCTCTTGTCCTTTTCAATGTCATTAAGCCAGATGATAACCTTTCCTTTTTCGATCTCATCTCGATAGTCATAGCGCTGTGACTCGCCTTGGGTCTTGCTCTCTGCGATTGCTGGATGTGACAGTAACTGAACCGCTTCTGATCCAGTAAAGCCGAGCTCTTTCACGCTTCCAAGGATACTACGCTCGCGCCGCAACCGCTCTAACAAGGCAAAAGCATCCATCTGCCTGGCTTCAATCTGCCTACCATTCATCCATATGACATTGAACCCTGCGGGCAGGAGAACATCCCTATTCCTGCGATGCTCGGCTGCGAAATCCGTGGAAGTATTACGCTTGGTGATAGCTAAAGAATGTTTGGGGAAATCTTGGGAAACGCTGAGCAAAGTATCAAATGGGTCTTCGCTTGCCATAACAAAACTGGCAGCTTTCAGCCCGAGACCCAGCACCTCCTTGGCGGATAAAGGCTTGAGGTCCGCCAACTCCTCTGTCTCCAAAACAACATCTTGCTGCTCGATCGGCGGCATCTCAGACGCCTCAACCATGTTTTCTCCTCCGCCACCATCCCTGTCATCAATGACGATATAGTCGGTCCTTTTGAGAGCAAGCTCGATGCCATATCCGTTCACAACCAGAGGTTTGCCTGAAGAGGAAAGAGAAGGTCGGTAGCGGATACGGTAAGATGTATGGCCGCTTCGGGCTGTTTTACTTATTGTCTGGTGGAATTGTCCAAACAAAGGTGACGTGATGTCGGCGTAAAGTATTGAAGAAGGGTGCAAAGGATCAGAGCTTTCACCCAAGATCCGGTCAAACGGCAGTGTATCAGGGCTTCTAGTACATGGTCAGCATTCTGGCTTCCAAGACGATCACGCAAATATACTTTAGCCCTACAACGTCTTGCTGAGCCCTATCCAGGGCAGGCGAGCAATATTGCTTCCCATGGAAGTGTACCCATACTGGACATGCCGCATCCTGCGCTATCATCAACGATGGCTCGACCGATGTGTCGTAGTATTGGTAATGGGCTTCGATCCGGGGGGCTGCGGAATGGATTGAAAGGGCGAATTGTAGAGAGGACACGGCATCCGGGTCTGTGATATGTCCATCATCTTGTACAACCTGTAAGAAAGTTGTGTAGAGTTCGTGGTCTGTACTGCACTCTGCGAACCGCCCCTCTGCTATCTGGTCGAGAAGTGGGAAGTATGAGGTCGAGTTCTCTTCCGCTGCCGTTTCCCTGTCAAAGTTCAGCTGCCATGTCTTTTGCGTGCAGAAATACTGGTAGTCACCAACAGCAGCTCCAGAAGGTAGGGAGAGGAGTTGAAAGAAGCCTGCAAGGCAACGTTGACAGCTGGGCCAGCTGAAACCCGCGCACAGTTCAACGCGCTGGAGATAATTGAAACACACACCAGCTCCCGTAGGGAGAAAGAGAAGAACATGATTAAATTGTAGTCCTAGTCAAGCAGAACAAAGGCTAGTGAAAGATTACATGCAAAGGAAGAGCGCTGTGTTTATCACCGGACAAGCTGAAGCTTCGGGTAAGTTGTGATAATCAAGACATGGTCACAACTCAGAATCGTTGCGGTAAGAACATGCATTTCTAGCTGTAGAGACTGTCAGGCAATTTGATAGACTGGAGCTTGAGAAAGGCCAGATAGATATTTAGGCGCATTCAGATCTCCAACGCCGCTAAGCGCCCGCTATTAGCGTGTGCAGAAAGATATCGAATCCTTGGCATCGCGCCCCCCCCCCAAATTTACTATTGAATTCAGACATTCTTGATATTCTCGCTATCACGGTGTACCATCAAGCCTTGAAAGCCTGTTTTGTTAAAGAAATCAATCAAACAGGTAAATATGAAGCTGTTCAAAAGTTTCACAGTGCTAACATCCTTGTAGCGCCTCCCTCTCCCCCCCCCGACCCCGAAGCCAGAACCTACCTCTAGAGGATTCACTCATCCCCTCAAGCATCTCATCAAGATTGAAGAAACCTTCTGGCAAAGCAGACGCTGCTCGCAAAGTCAAGGGTGACGCCGCTGCTAAGGCCATTGTAGACGCTGCTGCCAAAGCAAACACTGCAGGCGCTGCTGCAAAAGCCAATTGCTCTCGCAATTTCAAGAGACATATCATTGATAATTTCAAAGCAGCGAAGAAGACATGTGAGACTCACGTCGTTGAGCTTCAGCGGCAGTCACATGAAGTAGACCTGCAATTCAGTTTAATCGTAGTTCATCGTTCTGTCTGATGTCTACACGCTGTCTCTTCTTTTCATTTCAGTGTCTCTTTTTCAGAATTCTGAATATCGTGAATCTATGAACATGTATGCTTCACTCCTTTCATAGAAATCACATCATCTCTTTCTGCATAGCTCATGACTGTTGCTCTAGATATGCAATAAGAGAGTCTTCAGCGACTGAAAAGATCTTTCGAGAGACGCTCTTGAATCGAAACTGAGATCTGCATGAGGAATGATATATAAATAGATTCTCTTGTATATTATAAACGGTATCAAAATGACAGTGAACCTCTTCGATGATAGCTAGAGAGTGTCAGTATAGTAGTAGAAGACGTACTATTTTGGAGCGAATAAATGAGTTCAGTGTGCGAGGCATAGCTATTTGACAGATCAGTAAGTGCTTTTGAATAGCTTCATTTTTACTTGCTGTTTGAACACGAAAATAGGCTTCGAAGGTTTCGAGATATCAAGAATGTCTGAATTCAATAGTAAATTTGGGGGGGGAGGCGCGACAAATGCGATGCCAAGGATTCGATACCTTTCTGCACACGCTAATACCCGCTGTCCGCTACCAAAGATCTCCCTCCCTCAAGTATTCATGTGCTGCTACAGTAATACACCATCTTCCAGCTATCATATCCTACTGCACAGCACTCACTCTGAATGACAACACTAGTATCGTCTGACTCGATACTTGTTGATATGAGCAGTTTAAAGATCATTATCTCAAGATAAATTTGCAACGGGCATTGAAGGGCGTTCGAGGGATTTATCCAGCCTCAAGTATGGCATTGGTCCTTCGATTCGAATCTGATCTTCCATTCTTCGTTTTACAAACTCTTGAGAATGTCGAGTATTCGTACAGCCAGGTGCAGCTGCTGCACAATACACGCTCGGTCGTGCACAATACTCGCAGTTTCCTAGCAGTGCAGCTTGTGAGCATCTGTTGAGAACATTGTAGGCGAAATCCGGATGATCTGTCAACAACCCGCGGAATGCATCATGTGTCATCAGTACGGTAAGGTTCTTGAAGACGAAACTGGTGATGATTGACCGAATGTCGACATCTCCTGGACGTGTCGACTCGTAGACTGTTTGTATGATTTCAAGAGCATCCGCAGCTGTCCAATTAGCTCCGTTTATGCCACACAGAGCTTGTCGGAACTTCAGAGCTGAAGTTTCCTTCAGTCCTTGCACGTCGTACTTCTCTGCCATTGCATGCATCTCAATCGGCAGCAGCAGCAACGCAGAAGTTGAACTGTCGGGTGGGCCGCTATGAGTCTGGCCTTCTTCGTTCACATGAACTTTACCGTCATAATCTAAGCAGTAAAGATAATCCATCATCTTCTGCACTTGACATGGATGGTCCTCTTTTAACTCGATTTTTGCTGTGTTTCCTTCCTATGACTGGCTTAGTCGTGACTTGGGCGAACAGAGAGCTCGAAATGCTTACTGTGAAGCCCTTCTTGCAAGCAGCCTCGAAGAATTTGGACCGTGGACAAATCACAGCCTGATGCGCTCTAAATAATGATGTGCCGCAGATGATGGTGATATCTGAGTATTGTCCAGACTTCA
>JAABUL010001242.1_pt1 | contig 49474 bp, 32 predicted proteins | sample 5559151 | NCBI WGS metagenome assembly JAABUL01 (sample SAMN10711876, study PRJNA513368) | rock metagenome | isolation source: Antarctica rocks | place: Antarctica: Victoria Land, Pudding Butte sud
ACCCCTTCCTCCTTCTCCCCATCCACCTTCCCAAAACAATCACATCCAAACCTCACCCTAAACTCCCGAGGCGCCAACCCCTCCAACGCCTCCAACGCCTTCTGCGCCGCTCTCACCCTAGCATACCTCCCACTCTTCCCCGGCGAGAACGCCACAACCTCGTTATGCACCAGCACCGCAGCAACCAAATCTTTCTTCTCCACCTCCACGCCATCGGGCGCTGGCAGCTCCCGAGCCATCAAGCGGTACTCCTGACAGCCGTAGGTGATCTGCATGAGCCCGTGCAACTGGGTGCACGGGTGGTTGTTGGCGAAGGAGTCGTAGATGCTCATGTCTTCGAAATACCACATGATGTGATCATTGAAGAATGTTTGTACGACGCCGTAGTCGAAATCTGAGTCGATGAACATAGCGCCTACGAAACTTTCCACGATATCTGGGAGGCATTTCGGGGGGTCGGAGACGGTGGTCCAGTAGTCGCGGGCAGAGCCGGCGGTGCGTTTGGCTTCGAGGAGTTCGGTAGCGTATTCGCGGATCTGGTGCTCGAGGATCGCGGAGGCGTAGCGGAGGTGCTTGTGGAAGCCGATGTTGACGCAGACTGCCCCCAAGAACTTGTTCGAGACCATGGCCATTTTGTGCTCGGTGAGCCATTGCGGGTCCTTGGTGGGGAAGCGGTAGAAGAGGTGGGTGATGCTTGTCATGTCTAACAAGGCATCGCCGAGGAATTCGAGGCGCTCATAGCTGGGGACTGATTCGTAGGAGCGAGGTTGGGACGGGTGCATGAAGGCTGAGCGGAGGAGGCGGGGGTACTTGAAGCGATAGGCGTGCTCCAGCTCTACCTTCTCAGCAAGGTCGCGCTGAGAGGCTGTCGAGTCGGCGGTCTGGTATGCTGGCTTGTCGTAAGTCATTCGGTAGGCGTCCCAGCTGCCCATCGCATGTTCTTTGGCGTCGACCAGCTTGGTGACGGCCTGGACAGCGGCGTTCCACTGCTCTTCGTCCCACTTCTCACCAGGCTTGTCGTGGCTGACGAATGCCGCACCGATCAGAGCCTCGCAAACATCGGCAATGGTCTTGTCGCCAAGTTGCTGCTTGAAGACACCCGCTGCCTCCTTTTTGTTGGCACCTTTGCCCTCAAGCAACTTCAACCCTTCCGGATACCATCGGTCGCGCGCGAAAGCCTGGCTGCGCACGTACTGCGACAGGTCAAGTTTCTGCGCTGTCTCGAACAAGTTCTTGTTGCAGAGCATCAGCATTCGGATGATGTGCATGTCTTCCTCCATGTCGTTCGGGTTTTGGATGAACGTGGCGATAGTTGTAGCCGTCTTTAAGAAGGTATCACCGATGAACTCCAGACGCTCATAGTTCTCACCCATGCCCCGCTGGAAGTTGGTGCGCTCCTCATTCTCGTGCTCGCCGCTGTTGTCGGAGTCCTTCGTGACAGCTGCCAAAGCAACATCAGGATTGCACTTCACGCCAACGACATCGCAGGCCTCCAGAGCGATGAGATAGGAATCCAGTCGATGGATGACGGCAGGAAAGACAAAACAAGTTGTGACCACAGGAATAGGCAGCACTGAGATCCGGAGCGGCTCAGGGCAGAGGAATGCTTCGCCACTGTTTGGTCTCTGTTTCAGATCCTCTGCCCCAGGAGTCGCGAGCTTGTTCAAGCGGAGCCAGAGCGTCTCTGCTCTGATGACAGGCTGGTCTGGGTTCCAGGTTTTCCAGTCGCGAGAGGCCTTCCATTTACTGTTCGAGTTGTCAATAATGCTGCTCGCGTTCTTCCGCTTCGAAGAACCCTCTGGTGTAGGATCCGAAGGGGCGAGAATGGGCTCAATCGCGAGTGAGATGAACTTGCCCGCACCACTGAACGGGTCAATCAGGAATTTATTGACGAGATCTTCGGCGGGCCTTTCTGGCGTCCAGTCATAGTTGTCTTTAGCCAAAACCTCGTCGAGTAGCGAGTGATCGAGAATGTCCATGAGAGACGCTCCAGAATCAATTGTACCCGTGTCCTTGATTGGTGCCAGCCACCACGAAACCATAGCAGCATTCTCCTCGTACTTCTTCTTAAAGACATCGTTGAGGACGCGGAACAAGAAGCAGTTAAGCCGGTCCATCGAATCCCCGTCCACCCTGAAAGCCTTGTGTAGGTTCCTGCACACCACTGTCGAGCGCTTGCCATCGTTCAGGAAGAGCGGGAACTGTGGGAAGTCTGGCATCTCAGTCCTCGTCAAAAGCGCCAAGGGCTGATGTGCTCTCTCCAGCCCATCTGGAAAATCCAGCATCGTCACCCACAACTCAGTCGGCAGCGTTCCTCTGCCATGGCTCCAAACGCTCGGCTTCAGAAGCATCGTGTACTTGGTCCCACTTTTCGTGTTCAAAGCGAGCTGTGCGCCTCTCATGACATTGACTCGTTTTCGCTGAGTTGAAGTCAAATGCTCATCAAGGTGTCCCTTCTTCCTCAGCTCTATGCAAGCATCGAAAGCAGCGGCGCGCTTTGCAAGTGTTTTCCTGGTGTGAACGCGACCGATGACGGAGCGTATGACCGAGCCAGGTGGAAGCAAGACCTCGCTGAGGAATTTAGAGCCTCGAGTGAGAACGACATAGGTTGGATGCAGAGGCTCATCTGAGTCTGTCGGTAGCACGGAGACGTAGTTGGCCAGCACCGCGAGGCAGTTGCCGTAGGTAAGCTTCGCACCGGTGACATCGTCGGTGTAGACGCGCAGGTTCTTCTCTTTCTCCAGCAGCATTTCGAGGTTGTCTTCGTGGCCTATAAGTCGGCGATCCTCGGGGAGGGATTGACAGAACCTGCGCATAGTTGCCTCTTGGAACCGTACATCGAGAATGGTCTGCTCATGAATGGAGTTGCCGTTCTCTCTCATGTGGATGAACTTGGAGTTCTGCTTTCGGGCGCGGCCTCGAGACTGGACGTACTGAATCATGGTCCGATATATGTCGAAGCGAACGACAAGATTGCAGTCGGGGATATCAAGTCCTTCTTCAGCTACAGAGGTAGCAAAGAGGCAGTTGATCTCGCCTGAGCGGAACTTGATCATTGTCATGACCTGCGCGCGGTAGCTGACACTGTCTTCGTTCCCTTTGCCATTGCTGCCGACTAAGCTTGCCGGTCTCAAGTGCGTGTTCTTCTTTTTGGCAAACACAGCGCTCAGCAATTGTGCTGTGTGTCGCCGTTCCACGAACACGATGCAGCGGTTAGAAGATGATCGTTCGAACTCGCGAGACAGGTACTTGTTAAGCTTCCCGATTTTCGAGCTGGCGTCAATTTCATTGAAGGGTTTATTGTCCAGGTTTCGGCGATGCTGCTCCAGAAGCTCAATTGCTGATCGGAGGTCGGCGTGTATCTTGTCAAGGTCCCTGACGTCGCGATCGGCATTGCTAGAGTAGAACGTGCGCTCGGCCTTTTCTTCGTATTGCTTCAACCGCTTCTCAGCTAGCGCATCGATGAGATACTGGTCTGCACACCAGGAACCCAACTCTCGAGCGACACGAGGGCACTCTTCAAAGGTCTGACTGAAGGCATGTATGTGGCCGAACTTTGCCTTCACGCTCTGCAGTAACCTCGTCTCATACGGCCGAGTGAGAGGGGCGTATAGCAGTATTTCCTCCTTTGGCCGCTTCACCGCTGCCGTGAAGCTCATATCATCTGTGGTGGCAATCCGAGAGTGTAGCAAGGTCTCCAATTCGAGGGCGGCTTGAACGACGTCGGTCTTTGCATCGACGGGGCTTGCTGTCATGCCGAATACTCGTGGCCGCGAAATCTCGTCAACGTTCATGTAGAAGTCCTTGATGATTCTAGTCAAGGTTAGTCTTGCTACCAACGTCTCTGCGTCCCTCCGTAGCATCGACTCACCGTGCGTACGCATGATTCTTCTTTGTGTGATGTGCCTCATCAAATACAAGTAAGTTGATCTGGTTCATACTTATATAGCTGTGAGACAGGCATTGTTGCAAGATCTCGGCTGTGCACACGATGACCTTGCACTCGGAGAACATCTTCACCCACTTCGCCTTCTGCCAATTGTCAGTGTTATCAGCTCCACAAACTCGTGTGATCTTGTGATCGAGGTTCACCTCCAGCACGGAGAATTGCTGGTATACCAGCGTCACGGAAGAGACGAGGAAGAAGCTGATTCGTGGCTGCTTGCCAGATGCCCGATCTTCGAGTTCTTGGTCTATGATGTGGCGTAGTAGCAGAACTGCGATGAGCGTCTTGCCGGAGCCAGTGTCGAGGACAGCGATGGTGTTCTCCTTTTTGGCTCGTTCGAAGAGTTCCATCTGGTACTCGCGTGGATTCTTGATGATCTTCGTGCCCTCCTTGGCCATGAGAGAGTGAATGGACAGCTCCTCATCAGCGGCTTCCTTGGGTCTGCCATTCTTGAGCTTAGGCTTCAATGCTTCCTGTCCGACCTCACTGGTGACCCATGCTTCAAAGATAGCATTCTGTGCACGTCGCCGCTCCCTGAGGTTGCTGGCTGGGTGACCAGGCTCCTGTGGCACGTTGTCGAGGGCATCATCTGAGTCCATGTCGATGAGTGAGTCTTTCGGTGAAGAGTGGGGAGGATGATTAGTCCCCATGCTGGAGAGCGAGCGTTAGTTGTGAGAGCAAAGATGCAGCAGTTTGTGCATCAGACAAACGCTGGTAGCTGCATAAGCGTGTGCTGCACGATGTTGAATCGTTGCAGATCGGAGAGAAAGGAAGGAGATGTAGCCAAGCGGTAGCAACCTCGTGATCTTCTCACCACGTGGTCACACGGGTCTATCATCTCGATGTTGATGTTTGAAACAGGTGATTTTCGGAGGTGATGTTTTTGCAGCAGTAGATTCGGGAAGGGGACGTGCGGCGAGTGCCACTGTGGCGTAGTATCTCTAAGCATGTGACAGCATCTTCACTTCATAACTTTCTCCTTTTCAATATACCACAATCAAACATACAAGATGGCTGAAGGAGACCGAAGCCTACGATCCGTCTTCGAAGACGCCGAAACAACAAGAAGCAGCCTCGAGAACAGCTACGACTCCAACTCGACCACCTTCCAGGACAGCGTACAATCTGCTCTCAAGTTCTACGACCAGTGTCTGGACATAGCAGGTCGGATATCGCTCTTCAGCCCAAATGAAACGCTCGAAGACATCAACACGGCCGACCTGCAGTACCTTCTCCTCAGCTATCGCATCGCTGAGCTTATTCTCCGAATCAACAACTTCACCGAGCGCAAAGCCAGCCTCCAACGAGCGTCAGAGAGCTATGAGCGCTTCCTTAAGCAGCTGGATACGTATGACATGCTTGCGAAGAGCGACGCAGCATTACTCGAGCAATACCAAGACGCACCCACAACATTCTCCACCGCCCCGACATCCGACCCAGCAGCACGACGAGATGCAAAGATACGGCGGTTCAAGGAGGAGAAAGCGATGAAGGAGAAGCTGGAGTACATGCGAAGGAACCCTTCTGTGCTTCACAACGACGACAGCGCATACCGAGAACTCCAGCTTATGGAGGTAGCGTACTGCACGCACCAGGCTTTCCAGGCTCTGGAGTCGATAGCGCAGGAACTGCACATCATATCCCTGGCCCCTCCCTCGCCGCCTCCAGACGCCGTTCAACGCGCCCCGGACACACGGGAGCGCGACTCACGACTCGGCACCAACTACAGCGAACGTCTCGACTCTTCACATCTCTCCGCGGGCATGCGCGGACCTATCCTCGACAAAAAGGGCAAACCGCTCCGGCCTTTCACGCTCACTTCCAAGCGGCAGGAGATTCGTGGCGGGGTCTTTAGGCCCGATCATACTCTCCCGACCATGAGTATCGACGAGTATCTGGAAGAGGAGCGGAAGCGTGGTGGTATCATTGATGGTGGAGGACCGCAGAGTGGTATCAAGCCGGAGGTGGATCAGGATGATTACGATTTGGCGGATAAGGAGACGATGAAGGCGCGGGAGTGGGATGAGTATGTTGAGCAGAATCCGAAGGGGAGCGGGAATACGATCAACAGAGGGTGAGGCGTGGGCTGGCCCGCATCCTACTCATCGCTCACACTGCAAGTGTTTGCTTTTCATAATGACTTGATCACGGATGAGAATATGTCTCACGGACGACTGTGAAGACCATCGAACAATAAGTACGCCTAAGAAGATATTTCTCCTCGACCAACCCCATACATCGCGGTCCACAGCAATTCCAACCGACTAATTGACCCGCTACTCACCCTCCAACCGCAAAACCACAGCATTCCACCAAATATGCTCCCAACCCTCCGCTGGACCTCACCCTCAAACTGCACCCTAGTCTACATAGTCCTCCACCACCGCCCCCAATCCCACGAATCCGCCGCCACCCTAATATCAACCCACAACGTAGCCCGTACCCTCCGAATCACCTCCACCCTCGCGGCCGCCGACCGCGAAGCCGCCACGTTCGTCAAACACCGCGCGAAGACACTCGCGGTTTCTGATCGCGACATCACGTTTAAGCAGCAAGGCCACCGCAAGATTCGCGATCTCGAGTACTCGGCTGAGGAGGACTGGTGGGAGAGCTGGGAGCTAAAGGTGCGCGAGCAGCTGCAGCGGCTCATTGAGGAAGGGCGGTTGCCGGTGGACATGGAGCGGTGGATTGAGAAGCGGAAGGTGGTGGGGCGGGAGTTGGTGTGGGTGGAGAGGCAGTGGATGAGTACGGAGGGGTGAGGGATGATGTTTGCGGTAAAAGTGGTGTGGATGTTGTTTGCTTCCAGTACTGTTGACACTACACGTCATAAGGGTCAAAGTTATGTCGGGTTTGCCTGCTCATCGGATCATTATACATTGGGCAGTCCAACAGACTTCGAGCATATACCACTTCCTCACGATATTTCACCGGCTCGACAGACACTCACCACATTCTTTGACCAAACTCGGGGCATACCTAGCTCATCACGGCCGTGAACCATCTTACATCATCAACACAAGTACTCTCATCCGTCGAAATGAACGAGTCTACCATGGAAGTGAACTACACCGTCCCCCAGATCGCAGGAGATCCCAGCCGCCCAGTCTACGTAGTAATGCACTACCGCGAGACCCACGACACGCCGGCGCCCATGGAAGGCGGCTACAATATTGCTCGCACAGGTAGGTGGCTGAACCCTTACCGTTCTCCCCCCCCCCCTCGTAACCATCACATCACCACCTAATATCCGCTATCTTACATCTTCTGCACCTTCGCGCTGCCACAACCCTTCTCATATCTTCCGCACCTCAAGCTACCGTGCACACCCCACCCAGATTTCCTTTCCTACCTCTCACCTCCCCCCCTAACCGCGATGCCAGTCTACGTAACCAGCACAATCCACGGCGCCCTCGACTATGCGCGCAGATTCCGAGACTACCGCAAAACCAAAATCACCTGCGTCGACCACGACCCCGTCGAACCCGCCAAGAACTTCCAAGACCACCACGGCCTGGTGATAGGCGACGGCTGGCAGCTGGACGTCCGGAAGGAACCTGCCCCGGATTCCTGGTTCTGCATCCTGGTGAAGGCGGGGCTTCCTGAGGATATGATAGTGAGCAATATCAGGGACTTCAAGATCGTAGGTAGGGAGTTGATCTGGGTGGAGAAGCAGTGGATGAGTACGGTGTGTTAAGTAGATGGTCAGGGGATCGTGGAAAGGTAGGAGGTACTGTTTGGGAATGTGATCTTGTTGTTCTCTGAATGGCTTGAACCATGCCATGCCCATTTTGCTTTGGCAATAGGGTAGGCCTTGTGGACGTTTGATCACTCTTTCTGCCCATCCACATCCTATTCCTCACCCTCACCCTACTTCGACGGATCCAACAACAACTTCCCCGTACTCCTCCTCCCCTCCAAATCCCCCTGCGCCCTCTTAACCTCACTCAACGGATAAACCTCATGAATCCTCACATCCAACTTATCCTTCACCACAAAGTTGAACAGCTCATTCGACCAATGCTCAAACTCCTCCCTCGTAACCAGATAATTAAAAAGCGTCGGCCGCATCAACCGCACATTCTTCGGGCTCAACCTCGCAATCGTAACCGGATCCGGAGCACCAGACGCATTGCCAAAGCTTATCATGCTCCCCAACCGCGCCACGCACTCGAGTGAGAGGTCGAACGTGCTCTTGCCCACCCCGTCGAAGACAGCCGCCACACCTTTATTATCCGTGAGCTCCATGACCTTCGCCTTGACGTCGTCCTTGGAGTAGTTGATCATATGCGTAGCCCCGGCCTTCTTCGCCAGCGCAACCTTCTCCTCCGTAGACGCAGTGCCGATCGTGTTCGCCCCCACAGCCTTCAACAACTGACACAACCACAACCCCGTGCCCCCGGCAGCCGCATGCACCAACACCCAATCCCCCTTCTTCACATGATGTGCCTCCCTTATCAACGTCAATGCAGTCAGGCCTTGTAGGAAAGCCGCGGCGCCGATCTTCTCGCCCACGCCATCAGGGAGTTTGACAGTCTTCGCGGCGGGAACAGCGGTGTATTCTGCGTAAGCGCCTTCAGCCATCCACACGACGCGGTCGCCGGTGGCGAGGCCGTGGAAGTCGCCGCTGGAGCCGGTGGAGACGATGGTGCCTTCGGCTTCGCGGCCGAGGATGTAGGGGAATTGGGGGGCGGGGTAGAGGCCGGAGCGGAAGTAGCTGTGACCATAGCACTTGGTCAGCGGGAGTGCCTCGTGGTTTGAGCCGTTGGCTGGGTGTAGACAGGCAGACTCACGTATCAATGAAGTTAATACCGATGTAGTCGTTCTTGACCAGGACCTGGCCTTCCTTTGGCTCGGGGACAGGGAGGTCGGTCTTATGCTGTAGGACTTCTGTGCCGCCGTTCTTCTCGATGATTACGCCCTTCATGGTCTTGGGTATGGACGCCATTGTTCGTGCGAATGCGAAGGGAGGTTGATGGGACAAGTGGGAGGAAACAGCAGCTAGCCTGCGGGTTGAAGTGAAGAGACGAGGTGTGAGACGTGCAAGCGACATTCAACTGTACAAGAGAGAGTAGGGTTAAGGGGGAGATAGACAGTAGTAAAGATGAGTTTGTGTATGTATTTGGAGAGCTGTTGTTGCAGTTCGGGAGTTGATGTTGTCCCAGAATCTGACGTCGTGATCGGCTCCGATGTCGCAATCGATCAGCCCTACGACCAGTGTTCGGGGCCGACTGACTTATTGGATCAGCAGGTCGTCGTCGTTGATTCTTCTTCTCATCTTCTCCCTTCGTTGTGCCGGCATTCTCAAGCTGACCGTTGACCTGACCATTCAATCCGGCTCCTCATCATCATACCCCTCATCAACCCCCACCCCACCCTCCCCCTCAGCACCCACCATCTCCTGCCCCCCAACCTGACGACCCATCCACTGCCTCGCAGGCCCCGGCTCCTTCCACTCCCGGATATTCTCATTCACCAACCACGTGAAGAAGCTCGCATACGTCGTCTCCAGGTAGTCAATCCACTTCACACCAATATCGAGCTCCTTGACACAAACCTCCATCTTCAGACCAGGGTAGCAGGACTTGAGGATCTCTTCATCGATCAGGAATTCGAACTTCTGCGACTTCTTCGCCTCAAGTGCTGATTTGGGTAGGTCCATTGGTGGTGCGTGAGGGACCTCCCAGCGGATGCAGTGAAGACGACCCATTGGCTTGACGATGGTGCTTGTGAGGCGTGGGTCTTCGTAGACTTGCTTCGCTTCCTCGGTCATGAATTCGATAGCGACGACCTCAAGGCCTAGGTTCTCGATAGAGATGACCTGGAAAGGTTTTTTCGTGCCGTCAAGCTTGGCCTCCACAGCCGCGAACTGCTCGTCCGTACCGTAAGCAGCGACACCAGCCAGGAAAACCTTTTTGGCGTCGTCCTCAACCCAGCCCACATCGTCATCCTCAACCACCCAGTCCCCTTTCCCAGCATGCAGTCCAGCGTAGTTGCCACCGAACAGAGTAGAACAAGCAGTATTGAAGCCACCAGGCAAGCTCTTATCAACCACAGCAAGCTTCGGCAGCTCCTCCTCAGCAACGTCGCAACCTTTCCGTGCAGCCATCAGCTGATGCTTGTACTCCGGACACACATCGTGCAGCAAGAGGTAGTTGTAGAATTTCCGCAGCACATTCGTGGCCGTCTTGATCTGATTGACATCATACCAGTTGCTCTGAGCCATGAACTGAGACGACAGGAAACCCTTGGCAGTCGCCTCAAAGTCCACACTCCAAGTCGACACCCCCTCAAAGACCTCAAACCCATCCATCACACGCTCCGAGACACCGTAGTAAGCAGTCTTCTCAGCAATCTCCTTCTTCGTCAACCCCTCCGTCTCCTCAGTCATAAACCCACCACCCGTAAACATCTGCTGTCCACCGTCCATACCGCCAAACAACATGTACTTCGAAAAGATAGCGCGAGTCTCCTGATGCATCTTGCGACGTGCAGTGAACCTCGTAACAGCCGTCTCGATCCGCGAAGTAAACGACATATCCTCAGCATAATCCTCGCGATCCTGCTCAAATTCCACCGGCTTGATGGGACCTTCGGTGATATACTCCTCGAACCCCGTCGGCTTCATCAACCCCTTGGTAAGCCACGGCTTATCCTCCGGAATGACCTTCTTCTGCCTGTTCAAATTGAGTCTTGGCTTCACAGTCATTCGTCTCGCCGGCGGGAACCGGCGTCTGATGCTTTTGCCATCGGCCGTAACCTCCACGAGAGAGCTGTGCTTAAGCGCATCCGCGACAGCGCTGCGTGGCTTGTACGAACTCATTTTCCGGAAGCTCATGATTTCGTGGAGACTGACTTTGCCTTTGCCCTCTTTGATGAGAGCGAGGAGGTGGGCATCTTGGAGGAGGTTGTCGTCGCCGAAGTAGAACTCGACCTGGCGGATGATTTCGGCTGCTTGGGGGTGAGGGGTGGTTTGTGGTGTTGTCCAGTTGGTGATGGCTGAGTCTGCGCGAGCAGGGACTTCCGTTGAGGCATCCTGCTCCTGCTTGACTGCGAAGTCTCGGACTGCTGTCTCTTCGACTGCTGCGGTTGCCATGTTGAGTGGCGGCTACTTTGACGAAAGTGCTTGTTGGTGAAGGGTAGATGTTGTTGTAGAACGTCAGGTTGTGGAAGTGGACTTAGCTGTCTTGCTTGGTCATGTGAGATTGAGACGAGTCACAAGCATGTGATCGAGTAAGGAGACTTCTCACTGGTTGGTGAAGTGCTCGCTCGTTTTGGAAGGTGCGACACACTTCCTGCCTGGGTGCCACGTGGCTTTGCTAGCCTCGATCCCCTCGCAGCCAATGCCTGCCAGATTCTGTTCTTCGATGTATTGAGCCGATGAGGTGGCAGATTGTATCGAGCTCGGTAACCGTGCTGATGGCGTGATCTAGGGTTCAAGGAGATCACACCGAAAGGTCAGGACTGCCAAGTCTCTACGTAAATCCAAACCAGTGTGGTCATATAGATGGCCACCATCCACTCTCTCTCTTATGGGAATTCATGCCCAATAGTGATCGTAGTGTTCACCGGCGAGATCTTGGCCACCTTCATTCCCACGATGAAGTACCCTGGTCGGCTGCTATCGCTCAGCGTCTCCGAAGCGACGAAAACGCTGTTCTGCAGAGCTGCATACTTCTCACTACCACCATAGAACGAGGGCGTCCAAATTGTCCATCAACCACGTCAGTCACTGGCCTAATCTGCATCATCTGAAGCTCAACCTACTGGAGTAAGAGTAACCGTACGGCACGGCTCGACCTTCGGCCGTTGGGAAAGTGAAGATGGCTGCTGCCTGTGGAGACAGTTGATTTATCCCACCGATGCGTAGCAAGAACGGCACATCACCATCGTCAGGCACGATCTCGCCCACAAAAGCTCCTCTAGCGGTGACACCGTCTGGATCGAGAGTGAGGTAGTCGGCAGCGGCCTTGACAGCGCCACTGAACTGGATCTCGAAACCGGGCTCGGAGGTGAGGTGACCCTGTGCGACAGAGTACCACAACATCAGCTTGTCCCTTAATGCACAATACTTCAGACATGGCCGGCATCCTGCTATGCTTACCTCAACAACGCTTCCTAGAAGTTGCACTCCGCCCGTGCTGAGGTTCCGGAGGAAGTCGATCGCCTTCACGGTAAGCTGAATAGATCAGTCAATGTGAGAGGTTCGGATAGGCAGCTAGACAACTCACGTTGAGATAGAGAGCTGGCGTGGTATACACAGACGGAACCGAAGGTGGCAGGGAGCTGACTGGACCGCCTGGGTGGGCGCCATTCGCGACTGTGCAGAGCCACAGCAGGGACAATGTCGTGCACATCGTTCTTGATGTGCAACCGTTCTTTCGGAGGGGTATCATGATGGGGGAAGCTTTCGTATCTTTGCAGAATGGATGTGATGCTGCAAAGTTAGGTCGAGAGCAGGAAAACTCCAGTCTTCTTAAGGCAACTGGCCGTTCAGCCATTCGTCATCGATATGATTTCGTGCATTGACAATGTCAAGACTATGGGACGGGTCTTGAGTGGGCTGAAAACGGTGTGCATATCGATAGTCTTGTCTCCTCGCAGAGAAGGTCTAAAATGCGTAAGAACTGCGAGACAGACCACGAGCTAGAGGGGTATGGTATGCGGGGACCTGCCCAGACTGATCAGATTGAGACTCGCGAACTCCAAGAGCCCAGCGGAGATCTTGCACTTGTGCATCTCGCATATGACATCGTGTTCGAGATGCCGTTCGCGAAGCCGATCGATTCGACCCTGATCTTGCTAAGTTGGGCGGTCACTGCGAGATGCTGTCTCGGAGGACACTGGCTCGCGAGACGTATACACAGCTCTAGGTTAATTTCGCATTGTGCACACTCCGGACAGCCCGCTTGGGGTTCAGCTCGATCAACAAGTTTTCAACCAAACTTCGAGATGACATGATGTTGTCCGCCAAGTAGGAGGGAAGGTAAGGGAAGGGAAGGAGGGAAGGTTGCGGGAGCTAGCCGGAGCTAATACATATACGGCATTGCTACCTAATTTGATCCGAACACAAGACTCAGATCTTGCAAACAATGATCATAAAACAAAGCGCAAGACAGTCGTAACTGGCCGGACGCCAGGACTTCGAGAACACCATAAAGGGCGAGTATCGCGACTCGTACAAAAGGTATAAATCGGGTACCAACAAGCTCATCGGATGGCTTGCATTAACGGCCAATTACGGGCAGCACCTCTCCGACGATTCGGATTCGTTCACGCCTGCTTCCTCAACTCGCAAAGCAGATCGTAACATCACGTCTTCCTGTTCCTCAGTACATCTTCCAGACGCTGAGATGGGTGATATCCGAACGCAAGGAGTGTGCCTCCCTCCATCGGCTTCAGGCTACTGGCGACTCTGGACATCTACACTTCCTCAATATTCTCGAGCAGGTAGAGCTCATACTCCGACAATCAGAGGTCACCGAGAATCCTCCAGACATTCATTGCCTCCCGCCAGAGGTGACCGAGCAGTACGTCAACCGGTTTGCATACCTTGACCTTCATGCTCCTGCTGCATCATACGAAGACGAAAGTGATCCGCCATCATCAATTGCCCAGCCAGACACGGGCCACAAAGACTTCGTCGGCGAGGAACCGCAGGAAGATGATATAGAGGAAAGCACCTTCGCCTGCCATTGTTTCCTTCGGGACTGGCACGCCATCAAGCAGTACGTGGGCAGTTTGTGGAGTGATTACCCCGACGGCAAACTCTCCTTGATTACAGCTGCTGTCGCGAGCAATGCGGCGTTCGATACGATTGAGCGGCTGCACTATGCTCTATCGGAGAAGTTCCCAAAGTACAAGCATTACGAAGGCCTCGAAGGTTTGCTGTTAGAGGACGACAATCTAGGTGGATTCCCGCCTCCCCGGAATATGCCTAGAAAAATGCCAGACCGAGCTGTCGATCTCAAAGTGTTCCAGTCACCACCTCCAGGACGAGAATGTTTCGCACTACTGAAGTTCATGAGCGATATTCATAAGAAAGATACTACAGTCATCGACTTTCCGGACGTCGACAGCGATTTTGACTGGACTCAGAAATGTGCAGACGATAACGCTACCCGCGATCCGCCTACGATCGTCGCCGTCCTTGCCCGTTTCCTCCGGGACATGCGGGCCTATTGCTGTGCACTTGGTGGCATCGATAAACCTCTTGATCAGCTTACACTTTACGCCTCTGAATTCTACGAAACCAACGAGGTCACTGTTCGTCTCGTGCTCGCATGCGAAATCTTCGTGGACATCTTCTTCATACTCCGACAAAACATCTTCTCGCCGTTCGTTGCACTCGGCGAAGCTGCTAAGCGAGCTTCCAACTCACTGAAACGATACGACGTACATGTGAGAGTCTTGGGATCCGACCTTCGTAACGAGCAGCTCGATGAAGTCTTCGGAGCTCTGAGGACCTTTGTAGAACGTTGCGTGGAGCGAGACATGATTGCGGAGTTCAGGTTGAAGGGTGGCGAACAGTGGAAGCACAAGCGCCTAGGCGCATTCTGCCTGCTAAAGCACCATCCGATCTTGTGCGGCATTATGCGGTTCAACATCGACCGGAAGATGTACCACATTGGGACCTCCCTTTCGACGTCTTAGAACTGCGTATTGGCAGTTAAGCACATGTATAACGCTGCGCGACAGAGAGGGTATCTTACCAAGCAATGGCCGGATCTCGAAGCCATCATCGGCTTCTATGGTCCTTCGCACATCTTCGTAGGCGAGCGGTCCGTCCCTGATGGCAGCCTTTTGGGGCGTCTACAGCTTGCGTTCGGCGTCCCAAAATCGGCTATCAGTCGCAAGTACCGCATGAATCCCAACGACAGGGCCGCAATGGGTGTGGACGTTAGCAAGATGCGGGTGAAATGCGAACTACGACGTGCCTTGTACCGAAATACGCCATTGCTCGGTGCTACACGCAATGGATACAAGGCGACGGGAGAGCAGGACGCAGAAACGGTACTTCGTCGCATGGAGCAAGCAGTCATCCCTATGATAGACGCACCCAACGCAGAGACTGCACTCCGCGGCATGGAGGAGGCACTCAGATCCACGACAGAAACTTCAGGCACAGAGGATGTTCGACAAACGTCGAGACAACGCAAGGATCGCCAGCTTCTAACGCCCCTCGATCTTCTGAAGCAAATACGACACGGCGTGCAGGGGGAAGAGTATCAGCTTCAATTCGATTTCATGGAAGTCAACCTCCAGTGTATGGAGCTCCTCAGGCGTTTCAAGCACTGGGCCCTGGCCGTCGGAGAGAACCCGTTCGCGGATGCGTTGTCGTCCAACAAAAACTTATACGCTGTGGTACAGACTGTCTTGATCTTCGAGAAACTCAAACTAGTATGCAAGACGGGCGGACCCATTACAGACGCATATGTAAGGGTGTCGCTGCTAGAAATGGCCGCGGGGAACATGGAGACAGTGATCGACCGCGACGGTTCGAAAGCAAGCGACAGGGCGAGAGAATTGTGTCCAGCGCTTGCGCAGACGCTCTCTTAGTTGTGCAAACCTCATAAGGCTCTCTGAAAGTGATCAGATGCCTCAAGCAGACATCATGAACTGGGAGACTGATGCGTCTGCTGGAGATGGATGGTGAGAACATAGATGCTTTGGGTGATGGCGATGAGGCCAGAGCAAGCAGAGAGGCGGTGTCATCGTTCTCGAATCTGCAGATGCACTGTAATCATGTGGTGAAAGGGTACATACAGTGATGGTTAGCATAGGAAACGGGAGACTGATCCGTCCGCTGTGGTACCACTGCATCGGTGCTCGTGTGTGCATACAACGATTTCTTGTGCATAGCAACAACTTTTAGCGCGTCTTGCACATCCTCTCTTCGACATCAATTTACCTCTTCCTGCCCATCCCGTTCCTCCATCGCCGTCTGAATGCTGTTTCCAAAGGACATGAGTTAGGGTTCGGCACAACTGGGCCGAAACCTCAACGACACTTCAGCCCCGACATAGCATCCCTGCTTGCACCTTAATTGAGCCGGGGAAGGCGATGTCACATCGCGAGCCACCGACATAATCCTCCGAACCTGACATGTGAAGTCTTGAACATCTCGGGCAGAATAATCACCGGCGCTCCTTCATTACAATTCAAAACCCGCAGCCATGGCGGATAAATCAAAACAACTAGACGCCTCTCAGCTCAAGGCCTTCGAAAACGCCGCCGCAGGCCACGATGGTGTTCTCTCCGACCCCTCTGGCGAACTCGTTATCAAGCCCTGCATTGAAGCCGAAATCAAGTTCTACCAAGACACTCTTCACGAACACCCCGACTTCGCAGAAATGATGCCGACTTTCATGGGAACACTCCAGCTCGGCGAGCCCGCGCATGCCCCTTCGGTCACTGCTGCTCACGAGAACGAGGAGATGACTCAAGCTACCAAGGACCAGCAGCTACTCCACGGTGTCAAGATCGCCACCCTAAGTGCGATTGTGCTGGAGAACCTGGAGCACGGCTTCAAGCAAGCCAATGTCCTGGACGTCAAGCTGGGCTCTCAACTCTACGAGGACGGCACGAAAGCCGAAAAAGCCGCACGACTGGACAAAGTGGCCGCAGAAACCACGACCGGCTCGCTCAACTTCCGCATCGCAGGCATGAAAGTCTGGAACGGGGAGAAATTCGACATTTACGACAAATTCTACGGCCGGCAGTTCAACGCAAAGAACGTGCAGAATGGCTTTGAGACGTTCTTCAGCGGACTCACCACCGGACTCAAAGCGGACGAAGCACAGGAACTCCTAGAGACGATCTTAGCAGAAATCACCAAGACGAGGCATATGCTGGAGAAGTACGAGTCGCGGATGTACAGCGCGAGTGTGCTTATCGTGTACGAAGGCGACAGCGGCGAGTTGGGAGAGCTGATGGGTGGTGAGCCGAAGACCCCTCGTGTCGACGAGCGAGCACCTACGCGGCTGGAGGTGAAGAAGAGTATTGATGATGAAGAAGACGAGGAGGAGAAGCCGCCTGTGGCCTTCAAGGTGAAGATGATCGATTTCGCGCACGCTGCTTGGACGCCTGGGAGGGGCAAGGATGACAACGTCATCATCGGCTTGAAGAACGTCGAGAAGCAGATGGATCAGCTCATCGCACGATTTGGCTAGAAGAGTTTCTGAGAAGCAAAAGTGGTGGTGGTGGCGATGACTTGCATGATACCCCTGATATAGACTACCTTACCTTTCTATACCGAATTCCTCCAGTATTGCTTCTTGGTGTTCACCAACAGCTGGTATGGGATCCATGCGCACTTCGAAACCCTCTGCGGCCCCGGCTGGCTTGAGAGCAGGTATCTTCCCACCCGGCGTGTCGACTTCAGTCCAGCGATCTCGCGCCTTCAGCTGTGGATGCGCCCACAGCCCAGCCATATCGTTCAGCTTCGCGTTCGCGATGCCGGCCTGCTGCAGTCGGTCTAGTACATCATCTGCGGTGTATTTGCTGAAGACTTCTTCGATGATGGCCTTCAGCTCTTTGCGATTTGTTGATCGTGTTGACGTAGTCTCAAACCTAGGGTCGCTCATTAGATCCGGCTTCTGAAGGATGTCCTTGCAGAAGATGCCCCATTCGCGATCGTTCTGTATTCCGAGCATGACCGTACCGTCTTCGCCAGTATCGAAGGGTCCATACGGGTAGATGCTCGCATGCTCGGCTCCAGCCAACGCTGGCGCAGGTGCACCGTCATAAGCGTAGTACATTGGAAAGCTCATCCACTCGGCCATGCTCTCCAGCATGCTGACATCAAGTCTTGCCCCTTTGCCAGTTTTGCTCCGCTGTATTATTGCAGCCAAAATGTTGTTGTAAGCTGTCGTGCCTGCAGCAATATCCGCGATCGAGATACCAGATTTTGCTGGCATGCCTGGCGAGCCGGTCACAGAAAGAAAGCCAGACTCGGATTGAATTAGTAGATCGTACGCCTTCTTGTCCTTATACGGGCCAGTGCTTCCATATCCGCTAATGTCACAAACAATAAGGCCAGGGTGCTTGTGCTTGAGAGTTTCGTACCCCAGCCCCATCCGCTCCGTTGCGCCAGGCGCCAGATTCTGAACGAGGACATCTGCTTTCGCTAGGATCTTCTTCAGAGCTGCGAGATCTTCGGGCTTTTTGAGGTCAAGGGCCAGGCTTTCCTTGCTTCGGTTGGTCCAGACGAAGTGCGAGCACTGGTCCTTCACTCTCTTGTCGTGGTACCGGTTGAAGTCACCCGTTCCAGGTCTTTCAATCTTGATTACGCGAGCGCCTAGGTCTGCGAGCTGGCGGGTGCAGAAGGGACCGGCGATTGCTTGTTCCAGAGATACTACGAGATAATCAGATAATGGCAGGTCCTTGGAGTTTGAGTTTGAAGCAAATGGTGCAGCTTGTCGAGTGATGGAAGAGACGTGCAGACATCGTCTTCGCTCGACATCGCCTTTCTGTTGCGTATGCTGAACCGTCCTTCCATGCACTCGACTCGCAATGGCCAGGCTCGGTCGGCTTGCTGCGGTGACCACAGGAGCCCACGACGGAGGAATGCTGCATAGTGCCCGGCAGTTCATCTTCGCGTTCCTCCTCACCACGAACACATGTGAATGAAATAGGAGATTCGATATGGAGAGTCGAAGGGGATCAATGAGGCCATAGGAACTACTACCTATTTCCGACAGCGAATGCGGAGACGACCAGCCGAATTGCCGGCAGCGACAGGACTATTCGGATCTACAGCGGCATAGAGCCATCAGGGACACCGGAGTCGGTTCAGGTTAGATCTCAAACCCAATGGCCACACGGTGGCATCCGAGGATGAGGATTTGTAGCAGATGGAATGTTTAGGACAGGAGAACTTTCGTTCTACCACATAAACATTTAAGCTCAGAAGGTCCGCTCCGAGCCGCGTGCTTGAATTGAGCTACTGCAGAACGATAAGGCGAGACAATGCCGGAATCTTCTACTAAAATCTGGAAGGTCTCGAGTGCCTACATAAGGTACCTTAATTGCGACAACACTCGCAAAATAATACCAACACCATGGCGCAACAACCCAACGGTGATTGCCTCCAAGGCGCCTCTCTAGCACAAGACCTCTTCGAAGACATGGGATCAAGAGTCAACGGCATGACCACGAACGGACAAGCAGGAGACGACGAGGTCGAACAACGAGTCACCGACGAAATCGAGAGCTTATGCATGAACTGCCACGAGAACGGAACAACGAGACTACTGTTGACAAGAATACCCTTCTTCCGCGAGATCGTCATAATGTCCTTCTCGTGTCCACACTGCAGGCTCCAGAACAACGAGATACAGTCGGCTGGACAGATTCAAGAGAAGGGCGCGAGATATGCCTTACGCGTGGAGAGCGAATCAGACCTGCAACGACAAGTTGTCAAGAGCGATACTTGTGTGTTCCGGATAGAAGACTTGGACCTCGAGATACCGCCAGGCAAGGGCAGATATACGAATGTGGAGGGGATGATCGGCACAGTGAAGCAGGACTTGGAATCACATCAAGAAGAGCGGACGCAACAGATGCCAGAGGTCGGAGAGAAAGTTGCAGGAGTGATCAACACGTTGACAGACATGGTTGAGGGACGAAGATTTCCGTTCATGATCTCGGTGGACGATCCTAGTGGTAACTCGACGATCGAGCCTAAGCCGGGTGAAGCAGCTGGGAAGTGGGCCAAAAGCGAGTACAATCGCACTTCGGCGCAGAATGCGGTATTAGGGCTGGGTGACGATGTGCCGCCTCCAGCACCACACGACCACAGCCACGATGATACTGAGACACCCTGTGAGTACCATGCTGATGGGATGGTGCCATCACTACCAGCGAATGGCGTGCAATCGAACAACGTCGACGAAGACGACATCATCGAGAACCAAGTCTACGAGTTTCCTGCGCAATGTCCTGGCTGTACACGGCAATGCTCGACAAACATGAAGATGGTCAACATACCCTACTTCAAGCAAGTCGTCCTGATGAGCACAGTCTGCGAGCACTGCGGTTACCGATCGAACGAGGTGAAGACTGGTGGGGAGGTGCCAGAGAAGGGCCGAAAAATTACATTGAGAGTCTCGAAAAAGGAAGATCTGATGCGCGACATACTCAAAAGCGAGAGCGCAGCACTAGCCTGCCCCGAACTGCAGCTCCGTGTCGAGCCCGGCACAATGGGCGGTCGATTCACCACTGTCGAGGGCATCCTCACGCAAATACGTCGCGATCTCAGAAGTCAGGCTTTCGGGCTTGAAGACGGAGACGCCGAGGTAGCGGAACGAGGTGGAGACTCGATGACCGAAGCGTCGAAGCAGTCGTGGAGTACGTTCTTTGACAGTCTGTCGGAGGCGGTAGAGGGGAAGAAGGAGTTCACTCTCATTCTGGAGGACCCGCTTGCGGGTAGTTATGTGCAGAGCCTTACGGCACCGGAGCCTGACCCTCAGATCGAGGTCGAGGACTATGAGAGAACGGAGCAAGAGATGGAGGATCTGGGCTTGAAGGATATGAAGACTGAGAATTATGCTGAGGAAGGGGTGCAGGAGGCTGGTCGATAGTATTGAATGATAATGAGCATGATGAACCCGACACATCTTTGACTTACTTCTCCCTCCTCTGATTCGAATACTCCAACTATTGCCTGTGTACGTCGCTGGATTGTCTTGGCAAAGCATGTGATCATGCGGCTCGGAAGCGGCTGCCGAAAGTCTAATTCCATAGATCGCGTCGAGTCGCGAACCACATCATGAATTCAGGATATCAATCAACACAACCCAACCACTTTCACGGCCGCCACATTTCATCGTCTTGATAGCGAGTACTGCATTCAATCACCCGGGTTCTCTCGCTACAATAGTGTCACAACAACCGCGATCAGTACTGGCCGCCGAAACACCAAACTCCTGAACAACTGGAGTCCACGATGTTCATACGCTCAGAGGCTGGAGAACGATAAAGATCATGGAGGACCCCGTGGTCCATGGGATGAATGGATCGGCGAATGGCGCCCCAACGTCGTCTGGTTCGCCATCGGCCATAGATGCAGAGGACATCATCAGATATCTCTCCAGGGTGCTCGAGGTTACGCTGGGGGCCACAAAAGAGGATCTGGAACAATATGGAAGCCTGCTGCACGAGGCATTCATCGAGGAGACTGTGGCACGATGTGCCAGATTCGCGCTTGAGTCGCAAGCAGCGCTCTATGTGCTAAGGCAGACGACCACATCTCAACAGAACGGGCAGGGGGACGGCGAGGAGGCGGACCCCAACGATATATATCTACTCAGCTCGGAGGTTGCATACTCCATTCGAACGACCGGCTGCGTGGCCTTCCTGAAGAGACCTGCACCTCTGTCTCCTGAGATTGCCATCAGTCGACAGGTTTCGGTTGTGAACATTCCGCTAGGCAACGCTCTAGGCTCAGCAGATTCGAGCTCAGCTGCCTCTCCCTACGAGAATCTACACTCACTGGTGCGCGGCGCGCTCACACCTTTATTTGAAGCCGCGGCGAGAGGGTCTGAGTCGGCGAATGAGAAGTTGCGACCAGAAGGAGAGTCCCGGACAGGCGTGTCAGGCGCGCGGAGGAGGTTGGCAGATCTGGAAGTCAGCCTGCAAAATCTTCAGCAGAACATTGAGGTGGAAGGCCCACGGCTACAGGTTCATGATGCCGTCAGAAATCAGCTCGCTGAGAGCAACGGTGACCTACAAGATGCTGCAACCAACATACCCGACGGGCTTGTCCTGGATGGGCAGTTCCTCAATCGCCTCCAAAGCATGGTCAACGAATGGATCAAGCAGATACGAGACTTCACCAGGTCATCCGACGACCGACCCGTGCTCACCACCACGCAAGAGAAGAATTTCTGGTTGGCCATGGAGACTGCTATCGAGAGCATCGAACACCAATTAGCTAGTGGCGGTGTACAACTCACTATGAAGATTCTGGAGAAAGCGAAGCGACATGGTATCACTGCGAGCTTCCGGGATGACAGTGGCTTGAAAGAGACGAAGCACAAGGTGCAGCAGTACAACCAGTTGTTCAACGGCTTTCCAATCGAAGATATGCTGTCTTCGACATCCGTCGAAAAACTACGGGACTCTCTCGACGATGTGTTCTCCCATCTGAACAAGAAGCTTCGTGTCACTCCGTACCCTGTCCGCAGGGCATTGCCACTGGTTGAGGCTATTTCGACCGATCTCGACAGCAGACTGCACGATATACTGAATGGTCGAACACTCATGCATCTGTCGTTTATCGAATTCCAGAAGATGGTCGCGCAAGTCGGTGAGATCTGGGCGTTCTGGGATGATGACTTCAAGGAGTTCACAAACGTCGCTCGTGAAGCCACACGGAAACGGCAAGACAAGTTCATTCCTATCAAGATTCAGAAGCGTCACAGCGCCACCGAGGATCGTCTGAGCTACATCGAGAACTTCCGGAAGAACCACGAGCAGCTGCAGAAGACCATCGTGAATGTGCTAGGTCCTGACGACGATGAGGTTGAAACTGGCAACGATGCTAACGGCCATGTCGTAGTCGAGGAAATGGGCGATGTCGACGCTATCGAAGAGATTGCGCAAGCCTATCTGGTTGTCAAGGATGTCGATGTGCTTGATGTTTCTCCTGAAGGTACTCGGCTATGGACTCAAGCTGAGCAGGCTTACAACGAAAGAACCTCTCGCGTCGAGAACTCGATCATCGCTAGGCTACGAGACCGTCTGGCTGTCGCCAAAACCGCAAACGAGATGTTCCGTGTCTTCTCACGATTCAACGCGCTTTTCGTTCGACCCAAGATCAGGGGTGCAATTGCTGAGTACCAGGTGCAACTCATCAGCAATGTCAAGGAAGATATTGAGTCTCTTCAGGAGCGCTTCACTCACCAGTACGGCCACTCCGAGTCGCATGCTATGGCTCAGCTGCATGATCTTCCTCCCATATCTGGTTCTATCATCCGTGCCCGTCAGATCGAACGCCAACTAGACAGCTACATGGCCAAAGTCGAAGACATCTTGGGAGCACAGTGGGCCCAGCACACGGATGGCCAGAAGCTCCATAAGCTTGGAGAAGGATTCCGGCGAAAGCTAGACACGAAGCCAGTTTTCGACGACTGGCTACGTGACATCAGTCGGCGGCATCTCTCGATATCAGGACGGCTTTTCGCAATCAATCAAAATCGCGCGAAAGGCAACCAGCTTGAGATCCACGTCAACTTCGACTCTCAAGTCATCACCCTATTCAAGGAGGTCCGCAATCTGCTATGGCTGAACTTCAACGTTCCTCATACCATTAGCAATGTCTCGAAAGAGGCCAAACGAGTGTATCCGTTTGCTGTTAGTTTGATGGAGAGTCTGAACACGCTTGGGCAGACGACACAGGCCATTGCTAGTATGGGTGGCGTCACCATGCTTCTGAGTGGCTACCGCAACGACGTGCAGGCGTTCATCGCGAAAGGCACACCTCTTCGATGGGACACTTTTGTGCTAGCTTATGATGTTCATGTTCGACAGCAAGCGGATGACATGCTTGGGCACTCATCTGGCGACGATAAGTTGCACGTGCAGTTCGTGCGCAACCTCGGAAGTGCCATTGCTACGCTCCAGAGCAAGGTATCGACGCTGTCGACTATCCAAATTGCCGTAGACACTGCATTGCGAGAGCTGCAGAGCTGTTCTTTCACGCACGAGGCTTTCCAGAGCCATCTCGAATCATTGCAACGATCAATCGACCAGCTCAACCTCGAAGGCTACGCCAACATAGGACACTGGGTATCGAAGACCAATGACAAGGTCCTTGAGGCGTTACAGGCGAGGCTTCAACGAGCTCTCAAAGACTGGAGTGACGACTTCGACCACGGCGCGCCCGACGAGCATCAAACCAGAGAGCCTGGCATGCCAAACATAGGAACGTTTGCTCATGACATTGTGATGCAGAACCAGCTCATCCAGCTCGAGCCACCACTGGAAGACGCAAAAGCCGGCTGGCTGGACAACCTGCACGACTGGCTCGGTATTGTATGTAACCTGCCCAGACTGCAAGCCTCACGGTTCGAAAGTGCTTTGGCCGTGGGAGCGTCAAGGGGCGCAACGACATACACCGAGCTTCCCGAGATGTGCATACAGTCGCTCGGCGAGCTCTACGAGCAAGTTGACACGAAGCTATCCACCGCTCAGACATATGTGAACGAATGGCTGCAATTCCAGAGTCTGTGGGATCTGCAACTCGAGCAGATTCAAGATGACCTACGAGAGGAACTTGACCTGTGGCTTCAGCTCATCCTTGAGATCCGGCAGAAACGAGATACCTTCGATACATCTGGGATGCGTCGCTCGTTTGGCCATCTTGTCATCAATTACGAGCAAGTGCAAGCGAAGGTTAATGCCAAGTACGACCAGTGGCAGCACGATCTTCTTGCTCACTTCTCTGTCCTCTATGCGACACGGCTGGTGGATGTTTATGCCGAACTGCAACGGGCGAGGAAAGATCTTGAGGGGCAGTCCATGCAAGCTTCATCGACATCGCAAGCGGTCTCCTTCATTACTGTTGTGCAGACTTGCAAGCGTCAAACGAAGGTCTGGGAGCCAGAGATGGAGACCTTCCGTCATGGGCAACAGACATTATCGCGGTTGAGGTTCCAGTACACAAAGGACTGGCTCTATGTTGAGCAAGTTGACCACGAATGGATGGCGCTTGTCGAAGTGCTCGAGCGGAAGAGCAAGCTCATCGTCGACCAGACCGATGCACTGAAGGCCAAGATCATCGCCGAGGATGGTGTTGTCTCGAGAAAAGTGTCTGAGGTGACGGAGCGCTGGAGCGACGAACGTCCAGTCTCAGGCTCCATACCACCGGCTGAGGCTGTCTCGACACTGGACAGTTTCGACAAAGAGCTCTCTCAACTTCGCGAACAGTCCGACATGGTGTCAAAAGCCAAGGAAGCCTTAGAGCTTCCTGCAAGTCCTGACAACATGCTGGCTTCACTCCTGGAAGAGGTTCAAGACTTCAAGTCTGTTTGGGCCAATCTCACGATCGTTTGGGATCAGCTCAACGATCTTCGTGATCAGCCTTGGAACAGCGTGCAACCAAGAAAGCTTCGCCAGTCTCTCGACAACCTCATCAAGACTACGAAAGAGATGCCAAGTCGGATGAGACAGTATGCCGCATTTGAGCACGTCCAGTCTGTGCTACGTCAGCTTCTTAAGATCAATCCTCTTCTGACCGAGCTGCGGTCGGATGCTGTACGAGAGCGGCATTGGGTCAAGATCTTCAAGACATTACAGCCATCAAAGCGCTACTCGGCCCTATCCATGACACTCGGCGATGTCTGGGACCTTCAACTAGGAGCAAACGAGTCCGCGATTCGTGATGTCATTACACAAGCGCAAGGCGAGATGGCCCTCGAAGAGTTCGTACGATCCGTCCGCGAGCATTGGTCAAACTACACACTGGACCTTGTCAACTACCAGAGCAAGTGCAGGCTCATTCGCGGCTGGGACGACCTGTTCACGAAGTGCAGTGATCATCTCAACTCTCTGCAGGCTATGAGACACTCGCCGTACTACAAGGAGTTCGAAGAAGAGGCGTCGGCGTGGGAGGACAAGCTCAACCGCGTTCATGTTCTCTTCGATGTCTGGATCGATGTGCAGAGACAATGGGTCTATCTCGAAGGTGTCTTCACCGGCAATGCTGACATCAAGCATCTGCTCCCGATCGAGTCTTCGCGCTTCGCCAACATCAACAGCGAGTTCACGAATGTGCTCAAGAAGGTTTACCGCTCGCCGCAGGTGCTTGAGGTTCTGAACATTCCCGACGTCCAGAAGTCGCTGGAGCGACTCGCCGATCTCTTGAACAAGATTCAAAAGGCGCTCGGCGAATATCTCGAGAAAGAGAGGGTGTCGTTCCCGCGCTTCTACTTCGTTGGTGATGAGGATCTGCTCGAGATCATTGGCAATAGCAATGACACGCTTCGAGTCGCAAAGCACTTACGCAAAATGTTCGCGGGCATCTCTGGCCTTGTGATGGACGAAGGCACTAACATTCTTGGCTTGACTTCGAAAGAAGGCGAGAGCTTGACATTACGGAATCCAATATCGCTCACAGCCACGCCGAAGATCAATGACTGGCTGAGAGCTTTGGAGACTGGCATGCGCGAGACCCTCTCGGACTCACTTGTCGAGGCAGTCAATGAGTTCACCAGCATTGCTGAAGACAACATGGCTGCCTTCGAAAGCTACATCGAGAAGTATCCGGCCCAGATCGTTGTTCTCGCTTCGCAAGCCTGCTGGACCGAGCAGGTTGGCACAGCACTCCAAAAGAATGGTTTAGCATTGCAAAAGCTCTTCGACGGCCTGGTCCTGCGACTGAAGTATCTCGCAACGTCGGTCCTTGGAGATCTTCAACCAATCTACCGCAAGAAGTGCGAGCATCTGATTACCGAGTTCGTCCACCAGCGGGATGTCGTTGCCAGACTCATCGATAGCGGAGCAGACTCGCCAGGTCACTACATGTGGCTGTTGCAGATGCGTTACGACTTCGATGCCAGTGCAGCGCCGCTCGAGCGGATGCAGATCAAGGTTGCCAATGCCACCCTCGCATACGGCTACGAGTACCTTGGCGTGCCGGAGAGGCTCGTAAGAACTCCACTCACGGATCGCTGCTTCCTCACCTTGAGCCAGGCTTTGAGCCAACGACTTGGTGGCTCGCCGTATGGACCGGCTGGTACTGGTAAGACTGAGTCTGTCAAAGCGCTTGGTGTACAGCTGGGACGCTTCACACTCGTCTTCAACTGCGATGATACTTTCGACTTCCAGGCCATGGGCCGTATCTTCCTCGGGCTGTCGCAAGTTGGCGCCTGGGGTTGTTTCGACGAGTTCAACAGACTGGAGGAGCGCATCTTGTCGGCCGTGTCGCAGCAGATCCAGAACATACAGCTCGGCCTCCGCAAGCGTGCTCAGGACGCTGAAGCCCAGATCGACCTCGTTGGTCGTCAGCTCAAGGTGCACCCACTCACTGGCATGTTCATTACCATGAATCCAGGGTACGCTGGTCGCTCGAATCTGCCCGACAATCTGAAGAAGCTCTTCCGCAGCGTCGCCATGTCGAAGCCAGACAAAGAGATCATTGCCGAAGTCATGCTGTACTCTCAAGGTTTTGGCGAGGCCAAGACACTCTCAAGACAGACTGTGCCATTCTTCGACAAATGCAATGCCACGCTATCAAAACAGCCGCATTACGACTTCGGACTGCGCGCACTGAAGAGCGTTCTCGTCAGCTCGGGAGGGCTTAAGAGGCTCCGCTTAGCTGCTGGGAGCGAGGTATCCGAGGACGCTGTTGTCGAGCCACAGATCATCGTTCAGAGCATCCGGGAGACGATCGCACCCAAGCTGGTTCGAGAAGATGCCTTGAAGATGGCAGAGATCGAGGCTGAGTCTTTCCCTGGGGTCCAATATTTGCCTGCCGCACTCGAAGATCTACGGAAGGCTTTGCAAGAAGTGGTGGAGGAGCGGAAGCTTGTGGCCACCGACGCTTGGTTGACGAAAGTTATTCAACTGTATCAGATTCAGAGTTTGCATCATGGTGTGATGATGGTGGGAAGCTCGGGCACTGGGAAGTCGACGGCGTGGCGGGCTCTTCTTGCTGCTCTGCAGAGAGTGGATGGCGTTGACGGCGTATGCCATGTCATCGACCCCAAAGTCATGTCGAAAGAGAGCCTGTACGGCACTCTTGACAGCACCACGAGAGAGTGGACAGACGGACTCTTCACAAGCATCCTCCGAAAAGTGGTTGACAACTTGCGCGGCGAGGACAGCAAGCGCCACTGGATCGTGTTTGACGGCGATGTTGATCCGGAATGGGTGGAGAACCTCAACAGTGTGCTCGACGACAATAAGCTCCTGACGTTGCCCAACGGTGAGCGGCTCGCACTGCCGCCTAATGTTCGGATCATGTTCGAAGTCGAGACACTGAAGTATGCTACACTGGCTACCGTAAGTCGATGTGGCATGGTATGGTTCAGTGACGATACAGTTGAGCTGGATGTGATGCTGTCGAGGTACTTGGCACAGTTGGCGACAGCGACATTCGAGGACCTTGAAGACGATGCCGCAGCACCTGCGCCGGCCGAGACGCGGCTGGCACTGCAGTCGCTGATGTCCGACATCCTTCGACAGAGACTCACGGCGGACGACTTTGTCAAGAAGGCGCTTGATCACAGCCAGTCGTTCAAGCATATCATGGAGTTCACATCGATCCGCGCGCTGGGCACCTTGTTCTCGCTCTTACGCAAGGCATGCAGATCGATCCTGGAGTTCAATATTCAGCATTCAGACTTCCCTCTGAGCGACGACCAGACCGAGACATACCTGTCAAAGAAGGTGCTGGTTGCAGCGGTATGGTCCTTCACAGGCGACTGCCCACTGATCGAGAGAAAAGTCTTTGGCGAGTTCCTGGCTGGGCTGGCTACTGTTGAGATGCCCGTCCTGACCGAGCATTCATCCTTGATCGACTACGATGTGTCGTTGCCCTACGGTGTATGGACGCCATGGCAGAATCAAGTGCCCTCTATCGAGGTCAACACGCATTCCGTAACACAGACAGATCTGGTCATCCCGACATTAGATACCGTCCGCCACGAAGATGTGCTCTACTCATTCCTGGCTGAACACAAGCCGCTGTTACTGTGCGGACCGCCTGGTTCAGGCAAGACGATGACGTTATTCAGCGCATTGAGGAAGCTGCCAAACCTGGAGACCGTCGGCCTCAACTTCTCAAGCGCCACCACCCCAGACCTGCTCGTCAAGACTCTGGAGCAGTACTGCGACTACAAGAAGTCGCTCAGCGGTGTGACAATGGCGCCAAGGCAAATCGGGAGATGGCTTGTCGTCTTTTGCGACGAGATCAACTTGCCAGCACCAGACAAGTATGGCACTCAGCGTGTAATCTCCTTTCTCCGGCAACTTGTTGAGCACGGAGGCTTCTGGCGAACTACAACCAAGACATGGGTGACACTGGAGCGTATCCAATTCGTCGGCGCATGCAACCCGCCCACAGATGCTGGCCGTACTCCCCTTGGTCTTCGGTTCTTGCGACACGCACCACTTGTTATGGTTGACTACCCTGGAGAGCTCTCGCTGAGCCAGATCTACGGCACCTTCAACAATGCGATCCTGAAGATCATCCCTACTCTACGGGGGTACGCTGATGCTTTGACACAAGCTATGATACACGTTTACTTGCAATCACAACGGAAATTCACTCCCGACATCCAGCCGCACTACGTCTACTCCCCTCGAGAGTTGACGAGATGGGTGCGTGCACTCTACGAAGCCATTCGACCTCTGGAGACACTATCACTTGAAGGTCTGGTTCGCATCTGGGCTCACGAGGCATTGAGGCTCTTCTCCGACAGGCTCATTGCCGACGATGAGCGCCAATGGACGGAAGAGACGGTCAATCGAGCTGCACTGGAGTTCTTCCCGAACATCGATGAGAGCGTCGCATTGCAGAGACCGATTCTCTTCTCTAACTGGCTTTCGAAGAACTACGTACCTGTGGGACGAGATCAGCTGCGAGACTTCATCAAAGCGAGATTACGAACCTTCTGTGAGGAAGAACTGGACGTGCCACTGGTGTTGTTCAACGATGTTCTGGAGCACGTCTTGCGTATTGATCGTGTGTTCCGGCAACCTCAAGGCCATCTCATCCTTATTGGTGTCAGTGGGAGCGGTAAAACAACTCTATCCCGTTTCGTCGCCTGGATGAACGGTCTGTCCGTGTTCCAGATCAAAGTACATTGCAAATACTCTGCGGAAGACTTTGACGAAGACCTTCGGAACGTACTCAGGAGATGCGGTTGCAAGGGAGAGAAAATCTGCTTCATCATGGACGAGTCTAACGTGCTCGATTCAGGATTCTTGGAGCGGATGAACACTCTTCTGGCCAATGGAGAAGTCCCTGGACTGTTCGAGGGCGATGAATATGCTACTCTGATGACCGCATGCAAAGAAGGTGCGCAGCGACAAGGCCTTCTGCTGGACTCACAAGAAGAGCTTTACAAGTGGTTCACCCAGCAGATTGTGCGCAACCTCCACGTGGTCTTCACGATGAACCCACCGACTGAAGGACTGTTATCGAAGGCGGCCACCAGCCCAGCTCTCTTCAATCGTTGTGTTCTCAACTGGTTTGGCGACTGGTCGGACCAAGCACTGTACCAGGTCGCTCATGAACTCACACAAGCCGTCGACATCGATAAGGGCACCTACAACGCTCCCGACAGTCTCCCTGTTGAATTCGACCAGCTTGAGATGCCGTTGTCACATCGAGACGCTGTGGTCAATGGCATGGTCCACGTCCACCACTCCTTGCGGCATTTCAACCAACGCCTCCATCGCCAACAGAATAAGACAACATATCTGACGCCTAGGCAATTCCTGGATTTTGTAGCTCAATTCGTCAAGCTCTTCAATGAGAAGCGGGACGACCTGGAAGAGCAGCAGCGCCATCTCAACGTTGGGCTCGACAAGCTACGTGAGACGGTCGACAAGGTCTCCGAACTCAAGAAGAGTCTCGCGGAGAAGAAGTCGGAATTGGAGAGGAAAGATGCAGAAGCAGGCGAGAAATTGCAGCGTATGGTCGCTGATCAACGAGAGGCCGAGCAACGCCGTGCTACGTCGCTCGAAGTTCAAGCTGCGCTGGAGAAGCAAGAAAGAGAGGTGGCCACCAGGAAGGAGGTGGTTATGCAAGATCTTGCGAAGGCCGAGCCTGCTGTGATCGAAGCTCAACGGAGCGTACAGAACATCAAGCGCCAGCATTTGACGGAAGTGAGGTCGATGCAGAACCCTCCAGCTGGTGTCAAACTTGCGTTAGAGGCAGTGTGCACTCTGCTCGGTCATAAGGCTGTTGACTGGAAGAGCATTGGCAGCATTATCCGCCGGGATGACTTCATCGCAAGCATTGTTGGCTATGATAACGAGAAGCAGATGACGCCCCAGCAACGAGTGAAGATGCGCCGCGAATATCTCTCCAACGATGACTTCACCTTCGAGCGAGTCAATCGAGCTAGCAAGGCCTGCGGACCTCTCGTACAATGGGTTGAGGCACAGGTGGAATACTCCGAGATCTTGGACCGCGTTGGTCCTCTGCGAGAAGAAGTCGCACAGCTCGAGGACGAAGCGCTACAGACCAAAGCCGAAGCGAAGGCGATCGAGAACACTCTGACCGAGCTGGAACAAAGCATTGCCACCTACAAGTCAGAGTACGCCGCTCTGATCAGCCAGACCGAAGCTATCAAGGCTGAGATGACTCGGGTTCAATCGAAAGTCGACCGCAGCATGCGTCTACTCAACAGCCTGTCTTCGGAACGTGGCAGATGGGAAGCCAGCAGCAAGACCTTTGAGGTACAAATGGAGACAATCATTGGCGATGTGTTCCTTGCCGCTGCATTCCTGGCATACGCCGGTCTCTACGACCAGCAATATCGGCGCGCAATGCTGGAGGATTGGTCCATCCAGCTCTCTGCATCTGGAATCGCTTTCAAGGCGCAGAACTCTCTTTCGGAATACTTGTCGACCGCAGACGAACGGCAACAATGGCATGAGAATGCTCTACCAGTGGACGAGTTGTGCACCGAGAACGCAATCATGCTCAAGAGATACAACCGATACCCTCTCATCGTCGATCCATCAGGGCGTGTCACCGAGTTCCTGCAGAACGAAAGCAAAGACCGCAAATTGATGGTTACCAGCTTCCTCGACAGCTCTTTCGTGAAGCAACTGGAGAGCGCACTGCGATTCGGCAACCCGATCTTGATTCAGGACGCAGAGCATATCGATCCAATACTGAACCATGTCCTGAACAAGGAGTATCAGAGGACTGGCGGACGTGTCTTGATTCAACTTGGTCGTCAGGAGATCGACTTCTCCCCAGCCTTCAAGCTTTATCTTTCCACGAAAGATCCATCGGCGCCTTTCGCTCCTGACGTCTGCAGTCGAACCACCTTCGTCAACTTCACGGTCACCCAAAGCAGTCTCAAGACCCAAACCTTGAATGATGTGCTTAAGTCCGAGCGGCCTGATGTTGACGAGAGACGATCAAATCTTGTCAAGCTGCAAGGAGAATTTACACAACGTCTTCGCCGACTTGAACGCATGTTGCTGCAAGCGCTCAACGAATCTCGAGGCAATATACTCGACGATGAGAACGTCATCCAGACGCTTGAGACGCTCAAGAACGAGGCGGCAGAGATCACTACCAAGGCTGCCGAGACTGAAGGTGTCATGACAGAAGTCAACAACATCATGACGACCTACGAGAAGATTGCTCAATCTTGCTCTGCCATCTTTGCTGTCTTGGAGCAGATGTATCACATCCACCACTTCTACCAGTTCTCACTGCAGTACTTTGTTGACATCTTCGAGGCCGTCCTCGCAATGGCTAGAGCTTCGTCGGAACGGGATGGGAAGCGCCGCGTCGATGCTATTGTGCAGAACCTGTTCAGCAGAGCCTACCACGAGACCTCAGCCTCGCTTCTCCAGCGTGACCGCCTCACGTTTGCAGTGTTACTTGCACAAGCTGCACCGTACGCCATGGACAAGGCCCTCATCGACACTCTCACAGATCCGAGCATATCTGGAGGTGACGCCAGCTCATCACCGGATGTCAAATTGGAGGCCTTGGCGACTGCATCACGGATTGCCTCGCTGAGAGATGTGGTGACCAGCCTTTCGGACTCTGCGTGGCAAGCGTTCTTGTCAGCCGACGAGGCAGAGAAGTCTGTACCTGCAGTCTCAACCACAACCAGCAACGAGAATGACAAGGCTTTGAACGAACTCCTACTGGTCAAGCTGTTCCGAGTGGACCGATTAGTACCCGCGACAGAGCGCTTTATCAACACAGTCTTCGGCAGCGCGTTCCTGGACGTTGCAGAGGATCTGGATCGCATCGCTACTGGCGTCACTGCAAGCTCACCAATCGCACTATGCTCGAGCCCGGGCTTTGATGCCAGCTACAAAGTCGACCAGCTTGTCGAGCGAACGCAAGCAAACTGCACCAGTGTGGCTATGGGATCCAACGAGAGCGTTGCAAGTGCTGATGCAGCTCTCGCGAGTGCCGCAGCGAACGGTTCGTGGGTGCTTATCAAGAACGTGCACTTGGCCGCAGACTGGCTGCAGAATCTGGTGAAGCGCATCGACTCCCTCAAGCCCAACAAGGACTTCCGCTTGTTCTTGTCTATGGAGACCAGCCCGAAGATAGCCTCGAGCTTGCTGCGAGCATCACGAGTTCTGATGTACGAGCAACCTGCCGGTATTCGCGCCAATATGAGAGACTCGCTCTCCTCGCTACCTGACAAAGCATTACAACAGCCTGTCGAGAAAGCACGGATTCACTTCCTGCTGTCATATCTACACGCTGTAGTCCAAGAGCGGCTGCGATATGCACCACGACTCGGCTGGAAAGGTTTCTGGGAGTTCAACGATGCCGACTATGAGTGCTCCGCCTTCATCATCCAATGGTGGACCGACCACGTGGCAAAGAATCGGTCGAACATCGCTCCCCGAGCCATCCCGTGGGACATGCTTCGCGTCCTCATCGCGGAGATGTACGGCGGAAAGGTCGACGATGCTGCCGACTACGAGCAACTCGTTACTCTCGTCAATAAGACACTCACGGCCGAGGCGTTCGAAGAAGGTTTCAACGTGATTGGCGAGGTGGCTGGCGATCAGAGCATCGGCATGCCGTTACCAAGTGGCACGGCGAAGAAAGATTTCCTGCAGTGGGTGAAGGCGTTGCCCGAGCGCGAGCCGCCGATTTACCTGGGGTTGCCGGCGAATGCGGAGAAGCTGCTGCTGGTGGCGCATGCGGAGGAGATGCTGAGGAATTTGAAGACGGTGATGGGACAGCTGGATGAGGGAGAGCATGTGATGGCGGACGTGGAGGAGGTGTGAAGGGGTTTCGTATGTCGGGCATTGCTGGTGTTCAGGTCGGGATGGGATGAATGGTCTGGGCACGCTGTAGATTGTGCATTGCGAGGGAGTTGACTGGGCCTGCATTCACAGCGCTATACCCAGGACCTTGAGGATGTTTGTTCGAGTTGTGGCTGCATCTGCCTACATCCATGTACCTTATTATGCATACTTTATTCCAACCTCACCTTATATCACACTTCTCATCATATACGAGCGAGACACTACGTTGCAAAAGGCAACCGCACTAATCTCATCGTGGCTTGTGCACGATCTAAGCATTATCATAGGGCTGTTCTACGCGTGTTCGGTGGTCCACTCAGGTTGAAAATTTCCACGTGAACGATTCGAGGACGGAGAAGTTTCTTGCTGTTGGGAACCCGGAACACCGAAACGAGCATCATTGACACGCGAAACGTAGACCTTCGACTTGATTGACTTGGCTCTCCCCGTTGTTCTTCATCGATCAACACCAACACCACCGTCGCCATGCAAGACCTATCTGCACGGAGCCGGCATCGGTGAGAGCGGAGTTCATTCCTGTCGCTCGGAGTCCTCGTCGGTCCTTGGTGTTTTGCTGCGTGCCCCACCTCACAGCGGCGTTGCGACTGCTTCCAGTAGTCCGTACCTATTGCACACTAAGCAGCTTCGTCTTTCTCTCTTTGCACAGTCAAAGCAGAGCTCGACTTACCCAATCCATTACTCTACACCATCGCCTACTTCAGCATACCAACCAACAGCGGCGGCACCTCTATCCCAGCGAGCCATTAGGACAATCGTCGACTATTACGACATCGTGGACCAATGCAGCTGGCTTGCTGATCTGTTCGAGGTACTTGAGGAACATCGCAAGGAGTCATAGCCGGATCGCGGCGGAATAAGACAACATAAAGTCGCCGAGCCTCTGGTAAGCCAGAGTGAGACAGTGGGTCATCATACCGTGTGAGACCGGCACCTTGGGACAAAGGACGTGTCAGGCGGACTGCAGGCCAACGCAATGGCCAGTCCCATGGAAGACACAGAAATGGAGAGGCAGGGGGTGCGGTTCGCTTCTCGTGACGAAGAGATAGCTCCGGACGAAAACCCTAACGTGGAACCCGTGAAGACCATCACTGGAGTTGGCGATCGAAGAGAGGATTTGAACGACGAGGCAAAGCAAGAGCTGCAGCAGCTCAAGACTACATTGCAGAACAGCATGCAGTCAGCTCGGGCGCAGCATCACGCGTTTGAGCCTGTGTCCCTGCCGGGTTCGCAACCAGCGTCTAGAGTATGTCTACACATGCGAGAACGGGTGTAAGCATAGCTGATCTAGGTCTCTTCAGGTACCATCTGGCACAACGACACCAGCCAGGAGACGTCTTCCAGCTGGCTCTGGCGAGCCTTCACCAAAGACTTCACCTCCAACAACAGCCGTACACTCTCCGCCCCTCACACCAGCAGCGACGAAATCGAGAGATGGCAAAGGCTCGGTGGATGGGATAGCTAGCTATGTACGGCCAGGTGCAGAGACCATGACCCCTCAGCGGTCTGCATCACCACAGAGGGGTGAGAGACCTTCCGACAAAGCTGCGGTTTCAAGCCATCCAAGACAACAGCCGATGTTCTCTATTGGATCGGGCGGTGATTCGCAACCTGCCTCAAACGACCAAAGCCCGGCTGGCACACCCGCGAGTACAGCCCCTGGAACACCTAGACCCAAAACACCTTCCGAGGTTGCGGTCAGAAAAGGTTCCGGAATACGACAAGTACAATCCGATGACTCGGCATATCGTTTTGGCAACAGAGATCCTGCTATCGGCTTTTCCAGCTCTGGCCCAACCAACACCAGCTCTCCTCTACCAAGCACCGCTCCCACCTTGCCACGATCGAATGCTAGCGGTACGAGTCTGACGACCTTCGATAACAAGCGGTCAAGCTTGTTCGGTGGTGCAAAGAAGGAGCACGACGAAAGCAACTCGAAGCTCGGCGAGAAGGAGAAGGACACGCACAGCTCAAAATCGAACTTGAAGCGATTCTTCAAGATCGGCGAGCACAAACATCATAACCGGGAGAAGTCGCAGCGATCGAATGGTGATCACGATGGCGCCAGGACTCCAGACCGGAACTCGACATCTGGGCCTAGCGTGCCTTTTGCCGACGATCACGGGCTGGAGTCGAAGTATGGCAAATTCGGGAAGATGCTTGGGTCTGGCGCTGGTGGGTCTGTTCGGCTAATGAAACGGACTGGGGATGGGGTTGTGTTCGCCGTGAAGCAGTTCAGAGATCGGCATCCGTACGAGAACGAAAAGGAGTACAACAAAAAGGTCACAGCGGAGTTCTGCATCGGATCGACTCTTCATCATGGCAACATTATCGAGACTATCGATATAGTACACGAGAAGGGCAAGTGGTTCGAAGTCATGGAGTACGCACCTTACGATCTTTTCGCTACGGTCATGACGGGCAAGATGGGGAGGGAAGAGATTACATGCTCGACTATGCAGATATTGGCTGGCGTGCTGTACTTCCACAGCATGGGTTTGGCGCATCGAGATCTCAAGCTGGACAATGTCGTTATCAACGACCAAGGCATCATGAAACTCATCGATTTTGGGAGCGCGGTGGTGTTCAGGTATCCGTTTGAGAACGACGTTGTTTTGGCGACAGGTATGTCAATTTGCCGGTCAATTTTACTGAATCTTGCTGACTTTGAACAGGCGTGGTTGGATCTGATCCATATCTGGCGCCCGAAGTATACGACCAAGCGAAGTACGACCCTAGAATGGTCGACATCTGGTCGATCGCCATCATCTTCTGCTGCATGACACTCCGCCGCTTCCCGTGGAAGGCACCTCGCTTATCTGACAATTCATACCGACTCTTCATCTCGCCTCCCGATCCCGACCAGGAGAAGTTTCTCGAAGCTCAACGGCGTGGGTCGGCCAGAGCGTCTGTTGATGACGGCAGAAAGGGTGTCCAATCCGAGCCAGCTTCTCGCAACCCGAGCGTGAACGAGAACGGAAACGAAGAACCTCACAAACACCGGCATCACCACCACACCGACGACAAAAGCCGGCAGGAGTCCGTTAGTCAGACTTCCACAGTCAGCGACCCGAACGCACAACCTACCATCAAAGGACCTCTGCGACTGCTTCGATTACTACCACGCGAAAGCCGACACATCATCGGACGCATGCTCGAGCTCGACCCGCGCAAACGAGCAGATATGGACGAGATCCTCGCCGACCCGTGGGTACAGAACAGTCTCGTCTGTCGGCAAGAGGAGAATGGGGTGGTTATCAAAGCACCTGGGCATGTTCACGCGCTGCAGCCAAGCAATGCTGGGAAGTGAGATCGGTTTGCACGATTACCGGATGGAAGATTAGTGGAGATGTGTACCAGCGAAGGTCGCCTCGGCGTTCTTGTTTGCGTGAGTTTTTCGGCGTAACAGAAAGGCTTGATTGCGCGTTGCTTTTGCGAGGGCTGGGCGATGGTTGGAACGGCCTACAGTACGGGAGGATGAGGAACAGGTGGATCCGTAAGCTTCGTGCTACGCAGGGCGTTATTGGTGTAGAGAGCGTGGAATTGGTTTCGAATACTGCTAATGGGTTAGTTGAGAGTTAGTGGACCAGACGATGAGCTCGAAGAGCTACATGTAGTACGCAACAGAAACGTGTACTTCCAACGGATGGATTCCGTGACGCGTTTCAGAACATGTCGAACGCGCAAGCGTAGCTGCACCACCGCATCCTGCTCACCTATCTATCTGCGTGTCGTTGGTTGTTGTCCAACTGGCCTGCCCTATCACAGCTATCGTGAGTAATTCGGGGTCCATCGCCGCCCATCGCATAATCGCACAACATCCAGCCCGCCGGAAAGCCAGCCACAAGCGAGACAACGATAAGCTAGCCGCGATAGCTGGCTTCCTTGGTGCTGTGCCCTTCCACTCATCGCGGGCCATAAAGGCACGTTGCCATCCCCCCCTCCATAGAACGCGTGAGAATTTACGATGACTTGCCCGTTTGAGCGGTGCCGCCAGGTGGATTATGGGCCGGCCTCATCAATTGCTAGACGTCCGGTTAGCGAATAATGGCTATTTTCTTCACAGCAGAAATTTTTCGACTCCACCTCCGTTGCGATTGAACGGAACTACTACTACTGCTACGGGGAGCCATGAGTCTACGAGAGTGCAGTTACAGCGGCAGCGATTGAGGGAGTCGGAACATGCTATTGTAGTTTCGTCGAGTAGTGTTCCTGGGTTGAAGACTGGTGCTTGTAAGTTCTTGCTTGTCATTATAATTTGAGCTTCGGTTCGTCACGAGAGCAACGTAAAAAGATGTTCTGACGCGCGATATTTGCATACAGCTTTTTTCGCATCCCTACGTACGAATCTCCGCCTCAACGCTTCGCCGCCGCCGAGTCCTATGTCCACGCCCCCATCTATGCGAGCATCGACCGGCACACTACCACCACCATCACCACTCTCCGTCGCCATGGATCCCACCGAAGACCAGAGCGACACGCTCACGACCCAGCCCGAAGATCAGAACGATGCGACCACAACAGAACCCGAAGACCCGCTCGCAGACATCCCCGAGCTGCACACATACGTCGCAACCGACCAAGAGGAGCGAACAGCAGCACTGAGGCTGGTCGCGGACAGTATCGCACAAATGCGGCAAGCCGCGAACAACAGCCTCATCTTCAACCCGTTGAACATGGCTATACTCGTTGCGGTCTTCGCGGTAGTTGCTCGATTCATGATCGGCAGAGGTCACGAACCCTTTATCGTTGGAACGACGTGCACGGGTATCCTGTGTATTGAGTTGGTGCTCATCCGTAACCTGACGCAAGAATACCTGTCGGCTGCGGAGGAGATTAATTGGGCTTGGTTGGGCGATGCAGATCTGATCGTGACGAAATTTGGTGATGAAATTATTGGTACGGCTGTGGTGAATTGGGTGAGTGGGGAGTCGAGGCAGAAGAGAAAGAAAGCTTGGAGAGGCGAGATCAGGTCCTGGACTGTAAGATTGAGGTATAGGGGGAAGGGGGTTGGCACTGCTTTATTGGAACAGGCGATCAAAGAGTCGAAGAGTAAAGGCGCTGAAGGGATCGATTTCGCGGATTACCATGCGAGTAAGTTGTCGAGATGTAGCTTCGGGGGTAGGAATGATACTGACTGTTCGCAGATTCGAAGCGTGTCACGCCAAAGTTCTATAGCGGGAAATTTGACAAGGCCGACAGGAGAGCGAGGGCGAAGCTGCAAGATATGCTCGAGACCAGTCCGACGAAGACGCGGAGGAAGAGAGGTGGAAGTTCGTAGACGGTTTTGCTGGTTTGATAGTAATGAATCTTGGAGACTTAACCCACTGGACTCACGCCGATACCGTGTGTTCGAGTTCCACGTGCTTGTATCTGATGTCCCACGACCGCCGATTCGGAAGATCTGGACCCTGGTGTCGATCCCAGCTTTTGCATGACCATCCGAGTGAAGGCAACGCAACAACTCGTTCGATGGCATCGCCATCATCGGGCCGCTCAATCATTACCAAGGCTGGGCACGTAAATCTCAAGCTGCCTTTGGCCAGATCCAGAGCTTGCTGCAATCGTTCCGCTTCTTCCTTATCGAGAGACCTACGCAGCTTCCGGATATCATCCTTGACGAGGAAGCGCACGATGATCTGGACGTTCCATGTGCCAGTACCCTTTGGAAGGCAGACCCGGAGCCAGTATCTGCCGTCCCACAGCTGCCAGTGAGTCCATTGCTTCAAGTCGTGTCCATCTCCAGACTGTCCAGACTGGTGAGATGACCACAGTGCGATCTGTGATATCGTCTTCTCCTTTTGTGTGGGCATGCTTCGCGAGAACTGGAAGACGCAGTTGCCAAAGTCAGAATCAGCATCGTCTAGTACCCGTGCGATGGAGACACCCGCCACCTGTACTATCGTTGACACATTGGTGTCTGCACCATTCTCATCAAGGCCAAGCACATACTCCGTAGCTGCGTACAGATCTTGCAAAGATAAGTTCCCAGCAGGAGCGACCATGCCTATCATCTTGCGCAGTAGCATGGCGCGTGCTGTTCCGCTGACGGCCAACGTGCGCTCCTTGGGAACCGTGAGAGTAGCGCTGCCAGACCTGACATCCAGCGATATCGGCATTTGCTCCAGAGCTTTAGCAGCCGCGGTTTCAGCTTCCTCGCTTTCTCTCGCTTTCATGGCGGCCACAGCAAGGAGGCTGTTCTTCTGGAGCGCTTCAGGAAGAACGTCTGAGTTGAGCAAGGACCGTATGGTATTTCGCACAGTCAGTGTGACAACGGCATTAGTATGATCTTCAAACCAGCCAACACCGTCCTGCTTGCAGATAGCGATAAGCTGTTCCTTGTCGAAGGCCAGCAGAGGCCGAGCAATGCTTACGCCACCAGACTCGAACCGCATGCCTCCTTCCAGCTCCCGGGAAAGCAGGCGAGATTCTTCATCCGCAGCCTCGCAGTCGCCCGAGTGATCGACGCCATACAAACCAGCGCATTCAGGTATAGCCGCCTCAGACTTAATACCTCTCAACCCAGCTCCACTATAATTTGCGAGCATTCTCATGAGCACCGTCTCCGCCTGATCATCTTGATGATGCCCAAAGAGAAGCGTGTTGATTCCCTGCTCCCGACACGCACGTCCAGTCGCCTGGTAGCGCAGCCTACGCGCCGTAGACTCCAGGTTTGGGAGTTTGTGGGGGTCGCCATACGGCTTCCAGTCCAGCTCGAGGACCTGCGAACTGATGTCGAGTCTGGACAATTTGGACGATACACGGCAGGCTTCGGACGTGCTGTGTGAGCGCAGCTGGTGGTCCACGATGAAAGCCGTGAAGCGTGGTCTCTTTCGTTTGTCGCCGTTCCCTTCTCGCTCAGTGAGAGGTCCCCAGTCGCGCATAGAACTGCACAAGCTAGCTAGAGCCATTGAGTCTACACCGCCGCTGATGGCTAGGCCTGTACTCCCTTAGCAACCAGTTCAGGCCCGTATCTTGACGTACTCACCAATCTGCGACTTCATACCATGCTTCCGCCATAGCGCGCGGAGTGTGCTAGCGAACGCCAGGCGGACGCTTCTGTTTTGTTGTTCTACGACATGCTTGTGCACAGTATGAACGATGCCCGTCATGGAGGTGCCATGGGTGGAACAAGGCAAGATCTAGAGTGGTTCAAAGGTGAAGGCAATGGGAAGCAGGCGCGATCGGGCGCGAGCATTCTATTGGTCAACATGAGAGGGCGCTGGAGGTTCTCCCAGCAAAAGGGTTAGGGTTGGGGTAAGAGACCGACGGCGACGGCAACGACAACAACATCGATGTCCATGGACATCTTCCCGGGCCTTGGAGAGATTGACTCGAGATATGCTCCCTTGTCATATTGCAGTCAATATCGAGGTTGTAGCAGTCTCGTAAGGCGAGGCATTGTCGAAATTGCAATTCTCGCAATATTTATCGATGTATTCAGGCAACGCAAAGAACTCTTAGACGAAACAATGTCCAGCGTGAGGACAGAAAACGTTCCCAACAGTAGACCTAGACAAAAAACACATGATACGCCACAATGAACATCTTTCAACATTTCACGGGTTCCTATACTTTTTATAACGTAATACTCGTCCGATATGTCCACCATAACTTCGTACGAATCAGGCCTTCGTCTTCGCGACTATGCCTTCCTGTCCGCCTTCAGCTTCTCCAAGAACTCCTTCGGCGGCTGCTGCCTGTACCCCTGAGGATTGTTCTCCGTCCACCGCCAAAGATCCACACAGGCCTCCTCAAGCGTATGCTTCGCCTTCCAGCCGAGCTCATTGTTCGCGCGAGTCGGGTTGGCAGTCAGATCCAGCACGTCGCCTTGCCGCCTCGGAGCCACCTCGTATGGCAACTTTCGGCCCACCGCAGTCTCGAAAGCCTTGATCATTTCGAACACGGTCGAGCCTTTGCCGGTACCGAGATTCCACGCTCGCACACCGGGATGGTGATCGCGGAGATGATTCAGAGCGATGAGATGGCCCTGCGCGAGGTCGAGGATGTGGATGTAATCGCGGATTGCGGTTCCATCTTTTGAGCTGTAGTCGTCGCCGAACACTAGCAGCTTCTCTCGCTTGCCGACCGCCACTTGCGCCAGAAGAGGTAGCAGGTTGTACGGCACACCCTGAGGATCCTCGCCCATGATACCGCTCGGGTGGCTTCCGGCAGGGTTGAAGTACCTCAGCAGCGCACCATTGAACTCTTGCTCGTTCTTGCCGGCCGTTTTCGCGTTGTATCTCTCGGCGTTGATGTGGTCGGTGATCATCATCTCGACGGTGAATTTCGTGCTTCCATACGGATTGGTCGGACCCAGCGGGCACTCTTCAGGGATAGGGATCATGTTCTCGAAGCGTGTGGCATCTCCGTATACCGTCGCAGAAGAGCTAAAGACGACGTTCGTGACATGGTGCTTCTTCATGCTCCGCAGCAAGCAGAGCGAGCCGTATACGTTGACGTTGTAGTAGTCCAGTGGCTTCTCTCCGCTCTCGCCCACAGCTTTGAGGGCGGCGAAGTGGATGACATTGTCGATGTCGGGATGTGCTGCGAAGACCTCGTCAAGCTTGGCTTCGTCGGTGATGTCGCAGGAGAAGTACTCGGGTCGCTTGCCGCAGATCAGCTCGATGCGGTTGAGGACTTCGTCGGAGGAGTTGTAGAGGTTGTCGACGATGACGACTTTGTAGCCGGCTTCGAGGAGGGCGAGGGCGGTGAAGGAGCCGATGTAGCCTGTGCCTCTGTCTAGATATTAGTATGCATTTCGACCACAAACTTCGCAGACGGCGAAGATCGAGCTTGCAATTGCGATGTCTCGGATAGTCGCATTCGAGCTTGAAAGATGCACGTACCCGGTGACGAGGACTGATCCGACAGCCATTGTGAGCTTGTGGTTAGGATCGTAGCAAAATCGAAGGGTCGACTGTTTGGTCCTTCGTTAGATTTGTACAGCAAAGTACAAAGATTGCAAGTTTCGCTGAGTTGAATGGATGGTCGAAGCTATAATCGTCGTCTCGTGGAGGGACAAAATCTGAGTTCAGGGGTCTGAGACATTAGATCGGTAGGGCTGACAGGGATCTTCAGGTACAGTGGTGTTTCTTGAGGTGGCCCCCGCCACGTGACTTGCTAGTATTCTATAGTCATGAATTAGGACGGACCCGTAAGGAGTACGAGCGGCAAGTCTACGTAGCGTTACTAATACTCCAAATATGCTATATAAATGCAGGAACGAGCAGAAAATGACCTCGCTGTCCTCAGGTGACCTTCCTAAACCAGCCAAAAGTCACGTGGGAGGCCACTTCAAGAAACACCACTGTGGCGATTCGCGTCGGGATATGGACAATACGCCTGCTTCATTCGAATCACCACAACGATCATAAACCGATCAGACAACCTCGCTGAGGTATAACAGAGCTCCCATACGAGCAACGTATTGGCCTTGGAGACAGAGAACCAATAACACGAGTTGGAGCTCTCATGACTCGCTCAAGATGCTGCGAGCCCACACGAAGCAGTCCCTACAGTCCATGTCGAACGGTGAAGATCAAAGGGAGCCGGAAAGCGCGAGTCTGAAGTGAGGAGTAGCGTCCCTGGATCTTCGAGCGATTCCAAGCTGTCATGCTCGGTAGCTGTCGCTCTTCCTCGTCGGCTCATGCCTAGCGGCAATGTCCTTCATGCGACGATTTCTTTATGCATACTCGTTACCCGCTTGCCACACTCCTGGAAGTCTTTTTTCCGTTCTAGTGACATGGGTTCCACCCCTTCCCCTTCACAAGTCAAGCTGGAATAGATGAATGAGGTGAAGTGAGAAAAGGAACCACTTAACGCGTCGTCCCGATCTGGAAGGCGCGCGTTGGCGCGGCAACTACGAAACGTCATCCAGGGATCCGCACTGACCTTCAATTGTTTCTGGAACATCATCGCAGGACTTGCATCTCTTAACCACACCTCTAGGACAGCAGCGATACCGACCACATCCACACAACATGGCACCCAAACGACGCACGCAGTCTTCGCGACCCGTACCAGCAAATCAGCAGTCTAAACTTTCATTCTCAAACAAAGTTACCAAAGCAGGCGCCAAACAGCAGAGCAAAGGCACGAAGCAAGACCCAGCACTCGTGGAAGACATCGTACGGACGGACATTAAAGCCGAAGCAGAGCCGGATGTTGCGGAACCTACGACAGCAGAGAAGGCGATAGAAGAGCAGGTCGAACAGGAAGCATCAACTTTAGATGTAGCGCAAGACCCCTTAGAAGACGGTGCGGTCAAGACGGAGGATGTTCTAGGCGGGCGAGCGGAGCAAAGCGACGTGGGCGCGATCGGTGGCAAAGCATCAGGCTGGGTTGCGGACGAAGTAGAGAGGGCACGGAAGACCACAGACACGCAGATCAAGCGCTACTGGCGAGAGAAGGAGCAAGAGCGGTTAGCACCTCGTGTGCACCAGGAGGATCTGACGCTGTATGAGAAGGTATTGAGGGAGTGGGATACGAGCGGGAAGTACGGGGTGAGTGTGGCGAGTATTTGCTATATCGGGTGCATGCTAACAAAGTCAACAGCCATGCATCGGCATCGCACGTCTCAAGCGATGGAAGCGTGCGAACATGCTCGGTCTCCACCCTCCGATCGAGATCCTCGCAGTTTTGCTCAAGGAGATGGATGCCGGCGACACAAAAGCGCAGCGAGCGCATGTGGACGAGCTGATGAGTTCACGATTTGTGGCTGACAACTGAGCTGGCTACTCCCACAATCGTGAAGACGACGGACCGTCACTGCCTTTTGCTCGGAATGATGGCATAGCGGGGTTTGGCTAGGTGATCATGGGCGCCCGCTTTTGCTTAGCCTTCGCTTGGGTATGCAGTCGATATGTGTTATCCTGTCTAGCTGATAGCGACTCAGTGCAATGTACGATACCACTACCCGCAGGCCCTCACACTCGCGTCTCACAGAATTATGGTGTCAACTTCTTACAATCGACGACTCGTATATCGATTCTCGTGGACGTCGACATTCGGATTGAGAGATGAGTTGCCCGACTTTGCACCATTACTGTCGCCGACGCAGAAGCGAGTGCACCGTCTCGACGAAACCAAGATTGTTCAACAGAATATGCACAGCTTGAATAAACGCCTAGTCTCTCTGCGGTACGTATCTTTCGGTGACTCAAAGCGCCTAGGGCAGCAGCGCAACTTCTCGCTCGACGTTGGAGTCACAGATCGCAGTGGCGACGAATAAAAGGTCAGCTTTTCGGAACTTTTTTTAGTTACTCTGCCTAGAGATCGTGTCCAGAGCCAAACGCATTCTGATTGCAATGACCTACTCGCACCGCGCCACCAGCGCAGACGAGTTGCGCTCGATTCATCTCAACATTCCGATCCCAGCAACGACGACAACATCCACATCGACATCGCACTATACCAAGTACTGCTAAATCCTTCTGTCCTTTCCGCAAGTCGCGACCCAGGCGACAGGTTCGCAGACCAGACCGGCCACGTCGAAATACTCAACACCACCCATCTGAACAGAGCATGGCGCTCAGCATGGGTCGACGTCCTCAGAGCGTTAAGCAGCACTCAGCTATCGATCACATTCGACCCGACACTCCCTCAATACTGGAGCGAAGACGGCTCAGAAGAAGGGTTCGGGTGGAATCATAGCAGCTCGAAGCCTCCTGGAGTGACTGCGTTACAATTGCATGTCTACGAGAAGGACTCGCGGAACTTTACTATTGTACTGGCTACAGAGGCGAGGATGCTCAGTAAGGCGAGTGTGGTGTGCAGACTGAACGGGGCAGGGGTGGAAGGCATGGGAGGGGGGTGGGAGGGTTGGACGAATTGCTTGAATGCGCTGTTGACGAATTTGTCGAAGTGAGAGGTACATCCGTACGTACTTTAATGTAGGTTGGAACGTTTGATCTCGTGCGAAGGGACAAGTGTGAGGGCCTTTGGATCCCTTCGAGATGGTACCAACAAGGTTGTCGAGTACGAGATGAGCTGGAATCAGGTGTATTCGGTACGTATCTTTCGGCGAGACGGAGCGCAATGTGTCACAGGCATCCATTTGGTCTAGATGTCATCTGATACATCTGCCAGGCAGCCGTTTACGTTTTAGCTTCTCGAAAAGCACAACGGTGCAATACGAGATAGACAGGAACAAGATGGCCTACTTCCACCGTGTCATAAATGCGGACGAGCTTCGCTCAATTCTCTCTCATCATCCGAATGGTGGCAAAGACGATCAAATCCATGTTGAGCTTGCGCTCTTCCAACCACTACTGGATCAGTCAATCCTCGCTGCATGCCGCAACCCAGATGCGTCTTACACAGAAGATATACAGCCTTATGTCTACCGAGCACCAGAGGTCATACTAGATATACCATGGTCGTATCCGATGGACATCTGGAATGTCGGAGTCATGGTACGATATCACCAGGTTGTCACAAAACTTGTTCGTGCTAGGTTCGCTGATTCAACGCAGATCTGGGACCTTTTCGAGAAACAGCACCTCTTCAGCGCCCAGAGTCCATCCGATGATCAGTCAAGCGAGTACCATCTCGCGGAGATGTATGCGATCCTCGGGCCACCGCCGCTAGATTATCTGCAACGTACCGAAACGTCGTGGGAGCACTTCGAAGTTGACGGTACATGCAAGGACTTGGTTCCGATACCAAACCTTTCGTTGGAGACTTCCGAGAGAAGTCTAAATGGGGACAACAAGGCTCGTTTCCTGGACTTTGTTCGCAAAATGCTGCAGTGGGTCCCTGAAAAGAGACATACGGCGAAGCAGCTTCTCGAAGATACTTGGCTTAACGATTGACTAGTATGAGGGAGAGGCACACAACGCTCTTCTTAAGCAGGGAGAGCCGCGTATCACTGACGTGATGGCTACCGAGCCACCTGCATCACTCTCAGGGCGTCCAATAATCAACCAAGCCGCTTCTGCTTGATCCGTGGATCGATGGAATGATTGCTTGAATTGAGGCAGTTACCCCATTACCTTGGTGAAGATCGTGCAGTCTGAGAGGCCTCTTGGGGCGACAGGACTGTAGCTCGAGGTCACTGAATGAGCTGTGTGGTGGTGTACCAGGTCATTACGCCCGCAACCGAGGGAGGGATGTTGGCTGGGAAGTCCGAGTTGGAAGACTCCTCCTTGCACGGATGAAAGCTGAAGGGCCGCTTGCATGGTAGCCTGGACAGACTGTCGATTTCAGAGACTTTGGTTTGTGCTATCGAGTATGAGACTATCAATATCTGAGAACTTCATACTTTAATCATCTCGAGGACCTGATCCACATATGCGGGCCATGACTAAGCCACACAAACCCAACCTCACCTCGAACTTCCATCCCTGACTTCCCGTCTTCTCTCAACTGACATAACAAAACAAAACGATATCAAAGATGTCAGCAGTAAACGCCCTAATAACACGCTTCAAATTCTCCTCCCTCCTCAACCAAGACCAAGGCGGCCGCCGCATCATCCTCCAGGGCTCCATCTCCGGCCAACCCGCCCTGCTCATAGCCGAACGCAGCGCCTTCGGAACAGAGTCTTACTACCTCTCATCCCTCACCCGTCTGGTAGCCCACGTCGAAAATCTAGGGGAGAATGACATCTACCGCTGGTACATGGCCAACTCCCTCCCGGACAATACTCTGGACCAACCCACGCCACCGGATTTGAAACTCAATTTGATATATCCGTGTACGGAGAAGCATGTGAAGAAGTACTCGTTCCAGCAGATGCGGAGCGTGACTGAGACGCCGGAGATCTACGCAAAGTATGTGCGGCCGTATATGAGGCGGTGTCGGGAGGAGGGGAGGTTGAATTGGGTGTTTAATATTCTTGATGGGAAGGCTGAGCAGGAGAATGTGCTATTCCGGTCTGAAGCGGGGGATAAGAAGGATGATTATCTCCTGGCTCCGGATTTGAACTGGGATCGTAAGACGGTTGGGTCGTTGCATCTGCTGGCGCTGGTGGAGAGGAGGGATATCTGGAGTGTGCGGGAACTGAAAAAGAAAGATGTGGCGTGGTTGAGGCAGCTGCGTGCGACTCTTGCGAAGAAGGTGACGGAGCTGTATGAGGGTGTGGAGGCTGATATGCTCAAGTTCTATGTGCACTATCAGCCGACGTACTACCACTTTCATGTGCACGTGGTACATGTCAATTTGGATCCGACTGTTACGCAAGCGATTGGGAAGGCTCTGGGACTGGACGACATCATCAGCCAGCTCGAAACGATGGGTGGCGATGGCGAGGCCGGTATGGCTGATGTTGAGCTAACGTACACTATTGGTGAGGAAAGCGAGCTCTGGACACAGGTCTTCAAGCCGTTGAAGGAAGGATTGGAGCCGGAGGTGAAGGAGTGAGAACAAACCCTCACTAGCGACGGATCCGCGTAGCCCATATTGCTCAACGGAGGTACGAGCTACACATCGGAACGGTGACGAAGACACCGGCCGAGCGGTTCAACGCCGCTGGAGGATACATCAGTCCTTGCGCATGCGAATAGAAAGCATGCCCATGCATTGTGCATTATCTACTGGAACCGCTATGCAAAATCTAGCTGTACGCCAACTCGGACCTACACCATATCCCCAGCCTCCACCCCCAGACTAACCTTCCGCTTCTTCAACCCCTCACTCTCGCCCCCAGGAAACTTCCCACCAAACGGACTCTGCCCCTCCTCCGCCTCCTCAATCTCCGACCGCCTCTTCTCTCTTCCGCTGAACTTGACTCCTAGCGTCTCCAGCAGAGACGACTTCCTGCTGTGCCGACGCTCGTAGATGGAGTCGCGCTTTGGGGACTGCGTTCCACCGCTTGAGGGCGATAAGGGCTCGTCGAAGTGGATGGAGGTTGTTCGTCGGCGTGGAGATGTTACTGGACGAGGGAGGCTTGACTCGGTGTCGGGATCGTTGGGGTGGGATGGGGATCTGAGCTGGGTTGGGGTTATGAGGCCAGTGGCGAGCTCGGAGCCGCTTTGGGGAGGCGAAGGAGGGGAGTAGGAGCCTGGGAGTCGGGGCGTGGTGGCATCTTCGTCTTCGTGCTCGGACTCCGAGCCAGAGGAGCCGCTCGACAGCAATTCGAGGCTCTCCCAGCCCTGCGAGCGTCGATGATCGTTATCGTCCGAGCTTGTAGACGGGCCTCGCGCCGCCATGTCCTGCGCAGCATGATAGTCGCGAATATCCTGCTTACTCCATTGCTCCCGCCTCCGCGTTCTCCCTCTCTCCTCCCAATCGCCTGAAGCACTTTCTTCCTCCCCGCCGCTTGCAGTGATCTTCTCCTCCCCACCGTCTGCAGCACTCTTCTCCGCCACAGACGTCCTAACCGACAACCGTTTCACTTTGCTCATCAGCCATCCGCCCCAACCCCTCCCATCCTCACCATCTTTCTCCTCCGCCTCCTCACCCTCCCCATGGCCTCCCCCATCCCCATTCTCCTCCCCTCCCTCCTCCACCTCCCCACCCCCTCTCAGAAACTCAACCCACCCTTCCGCCCACTCCCCCTCCCGATACCCGCCCCCCCGCGCCTGCAGC
>JAABUL010001243.1_pt1 | contig 49469 bp, 45 predicted proteins | sample 5559151 | NCBI WGS metagenome assembly JAABUL01 (sample SAMN10711876, study PRJNA513368) | rock metagenome | isolation source: Antarctica rocks | place: Antarctica: Victoria Land, Pudding Butte sud
TATTCGCAAACTCACTCCGTCACGACCTAGACCTAGGCTCCATCGTCATGGACGCTTACGTCGTTCCTCTGACTAGTTCAAGGGTTCGAGAGCTCATCTCGTCTCTCATGGTTCTACAGCACTCGAATCAAACGTCGCTGGATTTTAGCCAAGGAGGAACTACGCTCTGGAAGAGTGCACTACCCGCGTTAGCCGAGAGATGCCGGGATTGGCAGCACCAGGCGACCTGCGAGTATCAGAAAACCGGAGCGGCGCTTTCAACGGCCGATGATCAGTCACCTCTTTGCAGCTGCGGTGAGGGCAAAGTCGGTGCTGAGTTTCACAAGAACGTAGTATGGGCACCCTTTGCCAAATACGCTACTCGCATCGCCCTGATGCCAATATTCCCGGTCCCGTATCTGGAGTCGCCGAATTGGCTTGGCAAGACAACTCCAGTGGCGCCATCTGGATCGGTCGCCTCCTCTTGATCGGAGAATTCCTATTACTGCAGGAGGTTTGATCAAGTGGTGAGGATGTCAACAAGACCGTGTTTTTGCTTTTAGATTTCCAGAATGTAACACGAATAGCGATTCAGTAGATAGCGAGAAGGAAATACAGAATGAAGTTGTTGTGCAGCAATGGCTTTTGCAAGAGCAGTTTATCTAGCTAGTTTGTTATCGAAAAAGAAAATTGTCCAAGAAAAACTTCGTAGAAGAAACTCTCTTTCGGAAGCAAAAGATCCCAAAGAGATAATTTCCGTGACGAAAAATTCTAAGCAAAGGTTTTGATGATATCGTTCTTGACTTGACAAGACAACTTCAGTAACATCATCTGAATCAATCGCATTCTCTAGAGGGAAGAATTCCTATTACTGCAGGAGATTTGATCAAGTGGTGAAGACGTCAACAAAGACTGTGTTTTTGCTTTTAGATTTCCAGAATGTTACGCGAACAGCGATCAGTAGATAGCGAGAAGGAAATACAGAATGACATTGTTGTGCAGCGATGGCTTTTGCAAGGGCAGTTTATCTAGCTAGTTTGTTTTCGAAAAAGAAAATTGTCCAGGAAAAACTTCGTAGAAGAAACTCTTTCGAAAGCAAAAGATTTCAAAGAGGTTTGTTTCCGCGAAGAAATTCCTAAGCAGAAGTTTCTGATAATATCGTTCTTTCGTTCTTTCACTACACAATATTTATCGTTTCATCTCAAAAGACACATGTTCAACACGGCTTTCGACGATTTCCCCTCGGTAAAAAATATATATATCCATCTTTCCATGTAAACCGAAGGCGATATCTAGATCGTTTCTTTACCAAATTGTATGCCTAACAATCCGAGCTACATAGCCCATCCCTCACGCCCCCGTTTCCAACCGGCCAACACGATCCATTTCCCCACTGAGCTTCAACATACGCGTGACGAGAAAAAAAAGAGGCAAAGCAGAACTTTTGCGAGAGAACAATGATAAGAAGAAAAAAAAGGGTTAAAGCGATGTTATACCAAGAACCCCCTACGTAAGTTCTCTACTGCTACGAAAGGAGCTACTGTAGTTATGGATCTTGCAGGGTAGAGAGGTGGAAGAGAGAGAGAGAAGGGAAGAAAGGGTAGGTTTGGTATTGTTTCGATATCATCAATATGGAATATAACTCCGCTTTGGGTCCTGAAAGAAACCGCACATGCAGGCCTAGGACCTGGTTACTTTGAGATTAAACATTACAGTATATCAAACATACGCGGGTACTTCGGTACGGTGAAGCAGTGACAGCAGTACCAGTCAGAGACCTCCAGTCTGGTACCCAGCTGGTAATGTTGAATCCGATCTTTGAAGAGTTCACACAAGCAAATACATCCAGGGACCCCGAAGCTTTTATGATACTTATAGCTGATCGCTGGTGTACCTCCTCAACGGGTATATCATATTTCACCTTCATACTATCAGCACAGTCTCCAGGTGCGAGACCCAGAAGTCCATATAATTTGTCCCTGGGATCCGTAACGGCTCGATCTGCAAAGCGGCTAAGAAGCTCCAGGATATCGATCGTTATCGACTGTGCCTGAGCATTCTGTGATTCTGTAGGTGCTTGACGGGTTCACGAAAGCCCTCGATGAAGTCCCCCAACCCTAGCCCCCCACTGTTCCCAGTGGCCAGAGCGCAGCATGTAAGGTGATGTTTCCGGCTGAAGGTGCCTGCCTTGACCAAATCGTCCCATTCGATGACACAGAAGCCACAAACTGTTACGAACATGCCTGAACCGGCCAGGGTCCAGATCTAACCCTAATCAATTTGATTAGGGCAAGTCATGGCGCTATGCCTAGTTTGGACCTAGCGCACCCCTATTGAATCCTTCGGGCCATCCCCAGCACTTCTTCCCGTTGTTCAGCACTTTCTTCATTCACCCCTTTCATCATTCTTTTAGGCAAACACGTCTGGCATATTACATCACATCTGTATCGGGCCTAGCGCAGCCTCAAGCCATTATTTATAGAAGAGCTCGCACTCTTTCTCTTCTGTATTCTTAATGTCTTGTTATAGCTACCTCTAAAGAGCAATACATACATATCAGCCCCGAGCCCCTTTGGTTGGATGATCTAGGCACGGTCCCAACATTACATTAAGAATCCCGTTTACCATACGATACAGGTACTCATTACCCGTTCAATATACTCGTCCAGGCAGACCGAGTCTAAAGAAATCCGTTTACCTGGTGGCCGACGCAACCGAAAGGCAGAACAACACTAGGAGGTCTATAGGATCAACAGCGAGGCTGGTTGGATTGCTAGACGACTTACAGCTCATTAAGTACGCACCGTTCACCCCGATTAATAGAACCAGCGATAAAGAACCTTCGTTGGTTGCTAGAGAATCAAACCGATCAAGAGAATCAACCAACCCCCAAACCAAACAACAAAAACGACTTCACCTTCTATTGTCGAGCATCGCCCTTCGCTCGATTCCTTCCCTTTTAAAACACTCGTTCAATTCAACCTCTTCTTCTTTCTTCATCATGCCTCGCCTCTTCAAAGAGCGTTTTGAAGCTTCATTCTTCATTGTCGAAGATAACGACTCATTCGCTGAAATCATAACACCTTCTATGACTATGAAAGCTATGACTATGAAAGCTTTGAAGAAACGATGCGAAGAGCTGAAAGCTAGGCTACAAGCTAGAGAGGTTACCTCGTCATCGTCAACCTACTCTGAGCGTTCTAGATCTCAGAAAATACTCGATTCTTCGTTGTTCACTGATGAAAAGAACTCTACCTGAAAGAACTGATATGAAAAAGTTCAGAACAAGCTGAAAATCAACGTCGATCTCTTTTCAAGTGAATGAGTCAAGCTGAGCTACGTACATTTCAGATTATTCAATGATGCAGCTGAGATCACTCAGTCAAAACGCGAACGTGACTGTTTCAACTTATACAAGATCGTCGATGAGCTTTTGAAAGAGCTAGCTCAGTTGTTCAATGACTCAGATAAAGAAGTCAACTTTCGTAAAAACTACTACAACTTGATTCAAGAACAGAAGAAATTCAGCGAGTTTTATACTCAATTTCAACGACTATTCTTCTATCTAAACTATCAAGAAAAACAGCTGATCATCGATTTAAAGAATAAAATAAACTCTCGACTTCAATTCACTTGAGTAACTGTCAAAATTATGTTTAAATGATACAATCAATGAAGATCAGAGTTGATAGTGCTTGATCTTTAAAGATAGCTATAACTGAATATTAAGAATACAGAAGAAGATTGATACAAAAGCTTCTATTTATGTAATGTTCAGAAACTGCGTTAGACTTGAAAGAAATGTGTTTGTGACACAAGAAGAATGTGATGTAGATGAACAAGATGTTGATGAAAGAAAAGAATGTTGAGAAAGAAAAAGAATGTTGAAGCATATCTGAGTCATATCTGAGTCAAACCTGACTAGCTCGCTGATTAGCTCTAATCATTACGCAGAGAACTCGCTAGCGTTCACTGTGAATTGATTAAAGCTTCAGCCTTGTTCAGTCTTGATACGCTCGTAACATTACTTCTTTCTTTGAAAATTCATGTTTGTATGAATGTAGTTCATTTGCTCACTTTTGTTGATAGTTATTTCGATATTTTAGCGCGGTTTGTTTAAATATAGCTTATGAAATTCGTTCAAAACTTTCTTTGAGTCATTGAATTTTTCTTTATCAACATAGTATCATTCGTCGTTTCTATCTAAATCTGTTCATTTGACTTTGTACTGTATTCGATCTCGATAGCGTCTGAAGTTCAATATATCATCTATCTTTCAGTGTTCATCATCTTTGATAGTGATGAGTCTGAGTGATTCTGAATGCTGTTCTGATAGAAAGTCTTCTGAATACAATTGCATGTCAGAACCGTGCCTAGGTGAGTCAACCAGCGGAAGTCAGGGTTGAATAGTGCTTGATCTTTAGAGGTAGCTATAACTGAATATTAAGAATACAGAAGAAGGTGAGTACAAGAGCTTCTATTTAAGTAATATTCAGAGGCTGCGCTAAGCCCGAAGGGGATGTGTTTGTGACACGGGTAGAATGTGATGTAGGAAGGAAGATGGTGTTGAACAAAGAGGTGTTGGTGAAAGGAAATAGGGGCTGGGCCAGATCTGGGCTAGAGGCACTGACTAGCCCTATTCAGCCTTGGTACGCTCGTAACATTACCCCCCCCTCCGAAAATTCATGTCCGCATGAATGTCGCTCGTTTGCTTGCTTTCTTATTGAGTTATTCCGGTACTAGCGTGGCTTTCTTGGGTATAGCGCATGGAATTCGTTCAAAACTTCCTCGGAGCCATCGAATTCACCTTTATCGGCATAGTACCATTCATTGTCTCTATCTAGGCCTTTCCATTTGACCTTGTACTGTATTCGGCCTCGATAGCGTCTGGAGTCCAGAATGTCATCTACCTCCCAGTGTTCGTCGTCGTCGTCATCAATAATGATGAGCCTGGGGGGTTCTGCATGCTGTCCTGGTAGGGGGTCTCCTGAATACGGCCGCAGTAGCTTCGGGCTGAACATCGGATGCAGATGCTTCATGCTGGCTGGTAGGCGAAGGTGATAGGAGGCCCCCGCTTTGGCAGTGATCTGGTACGGTCCTAGTTGTTTGTCTTCCAAATCTTTGCAGGGCCTCGTTGTCTTGACGTTTCTGAAAGATAGCCAAACCCAGTCACCTACTTCATAGGTGACGTTCCGTCTATGTTTATTGACCTGAACTTCGGTGGCCAGCTTCGTCTTTTCCAATTGTTGACGGCCGAAGCTCAGTAGCTCTTCCATTCGGATGGCAATATCGTCTGCTTTCCTAGCTTCAAGTCGTTCACGAGTTGTTTCGTAGTCAGTCGTATCTGGATCGAAACTCATTCGGGGGTGAAATCCTTTATTGAAGTAGAAAGGGGTCATTGAGGTGGCCGAGGAGGTATTGGAATTGTCGCTGAATTCCACCATAGGTATCCATTTGGCCCAGTCGTCCTGCATGTAATTGCAGTAGGTTCTAAGTCCGCGTTCAACGTCTTGATTGGCTCGTTCCGTCTGACCGTCGGTCTCCGGATGGTAGGCTGTGAATAGACTAGCTGTGATTCTCAGTCGCTTGCAAAGGCTCTTTCACATAGTCGATATGAATTGGGAGCCTCTGTCCGAAACAATAGAACTGGGTAGGCCATGCAGTCGATAGACGTTCCATAGCATGATCCAAACCGTTTCTTCGGCTGAGGTGCCATCGTCTCCCCAATGACAGGGAACATAGTGACGTTCTTTGGTGAGACGACATATGATTGTGCAAATGGCGTTATAGCCTTCTGACAGGGGTAGTCCAGTGATGAAGTCCATAGCTATATCTTGCCAACGCTGCTGGGGGATCGGTAGGGGCTGAAGCAAACCATTTGTACCATCTCGAGGTGCTTTGCTTCGCTGACAGGCATGACAGTTCCGAATGTATTGCCGGATAGTTGCTCGGTGACCTGGCCAATAGTAGAAGCGTTGAACTAGGTCAATCGTTCGTCTAATGCCAGGGTGCGAGGTTGATGGTTGATCGTGAATATTCCGAAGCAATTCCGTATGCATTTGTTCCGGCACTCATAGTAGGCCCTTTTTGAATAGAACGTTGTCAATGATTTGACAGTCCTTTAGCTTCGTGCCATGAAGCTTCAGTTCGCCTTTGTTCATAGCTTGCCGATACTCATTGCATAGTTCATCCTTCTGATTGACTAGGCGTACGCGTTGATAGAGGTTAGCCTCGTATTCAGGTTCGGTTTCGGACTCGATCGGTAGAACGTCTATCCGATTCGGGGTCAGTATAGTCTGAAAACGGTCATCTATGCCTTTAGCTGATTCAGAACTATCGGTCACCGGCATTCTAGTTAAAGCATCGGCTTTGGTGTTTGTTTTGCCTGACCGGAAGATAATCTGAAAGTTAAACTCCGATAGAATATTCAGGTAGTTCGCTTGCCGTCGAGTCAGCTGTTTGTTTTCCATAAAGATCTTCAAAGCCTGATGGTCAGTAAACACCTGAATAGGTAGCTCAGTGCACTTCAGCTCGGGTCGCCAGTGTTCGAAGCATCGAATAATGGCTAGCAATTCCTTGTCATAGATGTGGTAATTGATTTCAGCGGGGATCATGCTTTTACTGTAGAAGGCCACCGGATGAAGAACTCCCTCGTCATCGTACTGAGATAGTATTCCACCTTTTACATAGTCGGATGCATCGGTTTCCAAAATAGCTTGACGTTTGACATCGAAATGACGTAGGACTGAGGCCGAGCTGACCTGCTTCTTTAGATTGTCAAAGGCTTCGACGCAGGCTTCGTTCCAAACAAAAGGCGTGTCTTTTCGGGTCAGCTGAGTGAACGACTTGGCTAGTTTCGAAAAGTCCTTGATGAAGCGTCGATAGAAATTGACGAAGCCGACGAAGCCTTGTACCTCTTTTAGGTTAGTAGATGTAGCCCAATTGACTATAGCTTCCACTTTGATAGGATTCATGCGAAGACCTTGTCCTGATACTATGACCCCTAAGAAGACTGTTTCTTCTACGTCGAATTCGCACTTCCGAATATCTACCTGCAGGCCAGCGTCTCGTAGACGACCTAGTACCATCTTGACATGTTGTCTATGCTTCTTTTGGGTCTTGCTGTATATGAGAATGTCGTCTAAATAAGCTTGGCAGAAGTCATTTAGAAAGTTCCATAGAACATCGTTCATATATTGCTGAAACGAGGCCGGACCGTTTGTTAATCCGAATGGTAGAACCTTTGATTTGTACGCTTCTAGAGCGGTAATGAAGATCGTATAGTTCTCACTATCGAGGTGCATACGAAGTTTGTTGAAAGCGGAAATTATATCCAGCCGGGTCAGGTGCTTGCAGCCAACGATTTTGCCAATCACCTCATCTATGAGCGGTAGAGGGTAGCGGTTCCTTTTGGTAATGACATTGAGCTTCCGATAGTCGACGCAGAAGCGAAGGTCGCCATTGGCCTTCAGAGCGAATAGAACGGGTGAGGAATATGAGGCCTTGCTAGAAGTAATAAAACCCTTTGACAGGTTTTCGTTCAGATATTCTTTGACCTTCTGAAGCTTGTAGGGTGACATTCGATAAGCTCGGCACCTAGAAGAAGTGACATCATTAGTGAGCTCTATCTTATGATCATATGGACGGTGAGGTGGTAGCTTATCGGCTTGAGCTCGGTCAAACACGTCGATGAAATCCTGATATTCCGAAGGTAGCTTGACTTTGATGTCTTCTAGATTTTGAGCTGATGCATCGATGAAAGCGACGTCTAGAACGTTCAGTTCGCATTGAGTGTTGTAGACTATTTCCCTATCAATATCTTCGATCGACATAGCGAAAACCTCGGTGCGGTCCTTCTTTGATCGTTTAACCAGTGCATGGAAAGGTGCAGCACTTGGTGATTCCGTTCGTGGTTCCGATGGATCAGCATCAGGGGTTTGAGAGAAACGATTTCGGAATCCTTCGGAACGCTCTTCAGTGGGCGGACGGCTAGGCATGGTGAGGTTTGTTTTGAAAGGGGGTCGAACGGATGACGGTGCTCGGCGGTTGAAGAAGGAAGGCGTATAGAGTGATGTTTAATCTTCAACAAAGAAGATGAGGTTTGTTTGTTGGTTGGTTTGGTTGATTCTCTAGCAAACAACGAAGGTTCTTTATCGTTGAATCTATCGATCGGTTTGATTCTTGAGCAATTCACGAAGGTCCTTTATCGTGATTCTCGTAATCGGGTGAACTTTGCGTACTTAATGAGCGGTAAGTAGTCTAGCAATTCAAACAGCCTCGTCGTTGATTCTATTCAACCCCCTAGTGTTGTTCTATCTTTCGGTTATCGTCGATCATCAGGTAAACGGATTTCTTTAGACTCGTTCTGCCTAGACGAGTATGTTGAATGGGTAATGAGACCAGTATCGTGTGGTTAACGGATTCTTAATATAATGTCAGGATCGTGCCTAGGTGAGTCAACCAGCGGAAGTCAGGGTTGAATAGTGCTTGATCTTTAGAGGTAGCTATAACTGAATATTAAGAATACAGAAGAAGGTGAGTACAAAAGCTTCTATTTAAGTAATATTCAGAGGCTGCGCTAAGCTCGAAGGGGATGTGTTTGTGACACGGGTAGAATGTGATGTAGGAAGGAAGATGGTGTTGAACAAAGAGATGTTGGTGAAAGGAAATAGGGGCTGAGCCAGATCTGGGCTAGAGACACTGGCTAGCTCTATTCAGCCTTGGTACGCTCGTAACATTGCAGTAGCTTTGAGCTGAACATCAAATGCAGATGCTTCATGCTGACTGATAGACGAAGATGATAGAAGATACTCACTGTTGAGACCGTGCCTAGAATCTAACCACACTGCAGCGAGGTAGTGCGTAGCTGGATAGAATGTTTGATCAATAGAGGTAGCTATAACTAGAATATTAAGAATACAGAAGGAATCAAAGAGGGTTCCGAGCTGTATCTATAGTAGAGCAAAACAAAGAGGGCGAAGCAGGTTTGCTCGGGTATCGGAAGCGCTAGGATAGAGTGTTGAGGCTAGGGGTTCAACATGGGCCAAAACCCCTAGGGCTTGTTGGCTAGGAAACCCTATTCAATCTCGACACACTCGTAACATTACCTTCTTCTCTTTAAAAGTCATGTTTCTATGACTTGTAGTGTAGTTCATAGCACTGACGTAGGGCCTTGGTGCCTGCCTTCCTATCAACCTTCCTATTGATTCAAACCAACCCGCCAAATGCCTATTGTAGCAGACTCACTATGTGAGATAGAATGATCATTGAAGCAGGCTCACTAGTTGCACGTGAACGTGAGGTAGACCGGTCCACTGGTAGGTAGGGCGATGAGGGTAGGTATGTCATCGCATTGACGAAGAGTGTCATTGAAGCAGGCTCACTAGTCGACTTGCTCATCGAAGAGGTCGGCTATCGGCTTGCCATTGAAGCAGGCTCACTAGTTGCATGTGAACGTGAGGTAGACCGGTTCACTGGTAGGTAGAACGATGAAGGTAGGTAGGTCATCGCATTGACGAAGAGTGCCATTGTAGCAGGCTCACTATGAGAACGTCATTTGTAGTAGCAGGCTCACTAATTTGATCTGACGACACAGATTGTTTTGACTCGCCTGATTCACGAGCTTGGTTCGAGGCGAAGAGGGAAAGGGATGGGTTGAACAGCTTATTTTCACTCGTCTGCTTCACGAGAATAGGTTGATTCTAGAGCAATCCACGAAGATTCTTTATCGTGATTCTCTTAATCGAGTGAACTGTGCATACTTAATGAGCGATAGATCCTCTAGCAATTCAAACAGCCTTGTCGTTGATTCTATTGACCCCCTGATGTTGTTCTGTCTTTCGATTGCATCGATCACCAGGTAAAACAAATTTCTTTATACTCATTTCGTTGTTCATCGAGTAGCTTGAATGAGTAATGAAATCGATATCATGTGGTAAACGAATTCTTAATATAATGTTGAGATCGTGCCTAGAATCTAACCACACTGCAGCGAGGTAGTGCGTAGCTGAATAGAATGTTTGATCAATAGAGATAGCTATAACTAGAATATTAAGAATACAGAAGAAATCAAAGAGAGTTTCGAGCTGTATCTATAGTAGAGCAAAACAAAGAGAGCGAAGCAGGTTTGCTTGAGTATCGAAAGCGCTAGAATAGAGTGTTGAGACTAGAGATTCAACATGAGTCAAAACCTCTAGAGCTTGTTGACTAGAAAACTCTATTCAATTTCAACACACTCGTAACACTCACTTTGACAGTGATTTAATAGAGATTTAGCTGTTTGTCTTTCAAATCTTTGCAGAGTCTCGTTGTCTTGACGTTTCTGAAAGATAGTCAAACTCAGTCATTTACTTCATAGATGACGTTTCATCTATGTTTATTGATCTGAACTTCAATGATCAGCTTCATCTTTTTCAATTATTGATGATCAAAGTTCAGTAGCTCTTTCATTTGAATGACAATATCATTTGCTTTTCTAGCTTCAAGTCGTTCATGAGTTGTTTTGTAGTCAGTCATATCTGAATCGAAACTCATTCAAGAGTGAAATTCTTTATTGAAGTAGAAGAGAATCATTGAAGTGATTGAGAAGATATTAAAATTGTCACTGAATTTCATCATAGATATTCATTTGACTCAGTCATTCTGCATATAATTGCAGTAGATTCTAAGTTCTCGTTCAACATCTTGATTAACTCGTTTCAATTGATCATTGATCTCAAGATGATAAACTGTGAATAAACTAGCTGTGATTCTCAGTTGCTTGCAAAGACTTTTTCACATAGTTGATATGAATTGAGAGTCTCTGTTTGAAACAATAGAACTGAGTAAATCATGCAGTCGATAGACGTTTCATAGCATGATTCAAACCGTTTCTTCGACTGAGATGTCATCATCTTTTCAATGACAGAAAACATAGTTTTTTAAAGACTTTGCTTTGCTGACAAGCATGACAGTTTTGAATGTATTATTGAATAGTAGCTCGATGATCTGATCAATAGTAAAAATGCTGAACTAAATCAATGATTCATTTATTGTCGAGATGAGAGATTAAAGATTGATCATGCACTTCTTGTAGTAATTTCATGTGCATGTTCTCAGAGATTCACAGTAGATTTTTTCTAAATAGAATGTTGTCAATGATTTTGCAGTTCTTCAGTTTAATGATATGAAATTTGAGCTTGTTTTCGTTCATAGCTTGTTTATATTCGCTGCAAAGCTCATTTGTTTGATTGATCATTTGTACTCATTGATAGAGATTTGCTTTCGATTCAATAAATAGAACATTGACTCTATTAAAGATCAGAATAGTCTGAAAACAATCTTTAAGATGCTGAGCTGATTTAGAAATATTCACTAAAGACATTCTGATTAAAGCATCGACTTTAGTGTTCATTTTGTCTGATCTAAAGATGATCTGAAAGTTGAACTTCAATAGAATGTTCAAATAGTTGACTTGTCATTGACTCAACTGTTTATTTTTCATGAAGATTTTCAAAGTCTGATGATCAATGAACATTTGAATGAGTAGTTCAGTGCATTTCAGCTTGAGTCATCAATGTTCGAAGCATTGAATAATGACTAGCAATTTCTTGTCATAGATGTGATAATTGATTTCAGCGAGAATCATGCTTTTACTGTAGAAGATCATCAAATGAAGAACTTTCTCATCATCATACTGAGATAGTATTTCACCTTTTACATAGTTCAAAGCATCAATCTTCAGAATAACTTGTCATTTGAGATCAAAGTGATGATGTATTGAGATCGAGCTGACTTGTTTCTTTAGATTGTCAAAGACTTGAACACAGATCTCATTTCAAACAAAAGACGTGTTTTTTCTAGTCAGCTGAGTGAATGATTTGACTAGCTTCGAGAAGTTCTTAATGAAACAATGATAGAAGTTAACAAATTTCATGAAGCTCTGAATTTCTTTTAGATTGATTGAAGTGATTCAGCTGACTATGTGTTACAAGTGTGTCGAGATTGAATAGAGTTTTCTAGTCAACAAGCTCTAGAAGTTTTGACTCATGTTGAATCTCTAGCCTCAACACTCTATTCTAGCGCTTTTGATACTTGAGCAAATCTGCTTCACCCTCTTTGTTTTGCCCTACTATAGATACAGCTCAAAACTCTCTTTGATTTCTTCTGTATTCTTAATATTCTAGTTATAGCTATCTCTATTGATCAAACATTCTATTCAGCTACGCACTATCTTGCTGCAGTGTGATTAGATTCTAGACATGATCTCAACACTATGACTGTCACTTTGCTGAGATTCATATGAAGATTTAGTTCTGATACAATGACTTCTAGAAAGACAGTCTCTTCTACATTGAATTTGCACTTTCAAATATTTATCTGCAGTTCAGCTTCGCGTAGTTGACTCAATACTAGTTTGATGTGATTTTTATGTTTCTTTCTCGTTTTGCTATAAATGAGAATGTCATCTAAATAGACTTGACAAAAGTCGTTCAGAAAGTCTCATAGAATGTCATTCATATATTGTTGAATGAAGATTGATTCATTAGTCAGTTTGAATGATAGCATCTTGTATTTATATGCTTCTAAAGCAGTGATAAAAGTGATGTAATTCTCATTATTAAGATGCATTTAAAGTTTGTTGAACGCTGATATGATGTTCAATCTAGTCAGATGCTTGCAACTCACTATTTTATCAATGATCTCGTCTATCAATGATAGAGAATATTTATTTCTTTTGAAAATAACATTTAGCTTTCAATAGTTCACGCAGAATCGAAGATCTTCATTTGCTTTAAGAGTGAATAGAATGAGAAAGAAATAGAAAGTCTGACTAGAAGTGATGAATTTCTTCAACAGATTCTCATTTAAATACTTCTTTACTTTCAGAAGTTTAACAGAGAACATTCAATAAACTCAACAGCAAAAGAGCATTGAATCATTGATGAGTTCAATTTTATGATCATAAAAGCGATGAAAGAGTAGTTTATTCAATTGAGCTTGATCAAAAACATTTAGAAACTCATGATATTTTGATGACAGCTTTGCTTTAATATCTTTCAAATTCTGAGTCGTTTCATTGATTGAAGAGACGTTTAGAGCGTTCAAATCATTCTGAGTATTGTACGCGATTTTTCTATTGATGTTTATCATGAATAGAGCAAAGACTTTGATCTTGTTCTTCTTTGAATGATTCAACAGCATTTTGAATGAAGCTGCATTTATGCTTCAAATCGAGAATGACTTTTTTTGAATGAGTCATTTGAGCATCATAGAGATTTTAGTCTGAGTGATTGAAGAAGACAAAGTTGACTGCAATTAACTTGAGTGCTTTGAATTGAAAGAAATCGAAAAAATCGAAATAGAAGTATTCAATTGATTTGAAAAAACAATGATGTTGTTTTGCATATTCAATAATATTTCGTTTTTGTTCATTCAGAGCTTACTTAATATGACTTCATGATGATTGATATCAGCTATCAGCATTGATACAGTCAATTTCTTATGACTTTCGATGATGAGATTGAGTAGAATTTTATGAGTGATGATCTTTTTAGATATCTTCTCATCATAATCTCTTATTAGCTTTTCTTTTACCAGTGATATAGATTAAATTTCTAGTTTCTTGCATACTTTATCAACTAGATTAGAATGTATGATCATGTAAATGACTGAATCACTGTTTATTAAAGAACGAAGACTGAAAGATTGATTCTGAGAAATGAGATGAGCATCAATTAAAAACGACTTTTCAAAGTAATTTTCTTTTGATAGAATTTCATCTAGTTTGCACAAAGATATAATCTCTATCTTTTTGATGACTTTTGAAGAGATGACTAGTTTTTTGAATCGAAATTCAAATTGAAATCGAAGCGATCATATTCATTGTTCACTGCATTGATTCTAGTAAATTGATTGAGACACTCTTTAAAGCTATGATCTGATTTATGACATATAAAACAACTTTCGACTAGAATGTCTGCTTCTTTGACGCTAGTTAAAATCGCGTCGCGCGACTTTAGCTGGTCAGACTTTGAGTGATCGACTGATTGAGTAATAACAGTCGCTTTATGAAAGATAGTCTTAGAAAAATCATCAACGCATTTGATCTTGTTCTTGATCTTTCAAATGACTCACTGATCATTATTCAAATGAATCAGGTAGAAACGAATTTCTTTTAGAGAATCAGGTTGAACTAGTTGATTTACTCAAATGAATCAAAGACAAAGATGTATTTTATCTTTCAGATCAGTGATCAGTTGCTTCTTGTGATAGTCTAGATAGAAAGATAGATGTTGAAACTGAGTATAGAATTCACTGAATTTCTTGAATTCTTGAATCAAGTTGTAGTATTTTCTACAAAAGTTGACTTTCTTATTTGAATCATTGAACAACTGAGTTAGCTCTTTCAAAAGATCGTCGACGATCTTATAGAGATTGACACAGTCACGTTCGCGTCTAGCTTGAGTGATCTCAGCTGTGTCATTAAATAATCTAGAATGTATATAGCTCAATTTGACTTGTTCATTAGAAAAGAGATCAACGTTGATCTTTAGTTTATTCTGAATTTTTTCGTATCAGTTCTTTCAAGTAGAGTTTTTTTCATCAGTAAACAGCAAAGAATCAGGTATTTTTTGAGATCTAGAACGCTCAGAGTAAATGAAATCAGAAGAAATGTTTTCTTTAGCTTGAAGTCTAGTCTTCAACTCTTTGATTTCGTCTTCTTGTTGTTTATTTAACTCGTAGAGTTGATCTGTTTCTTCATTAAGAGCTAGGCTTTGAGCCTTGCAGATTTCATAAAACATGAGAAGTATTATTGTTTCAGCGAATGATTCATCATCTTCATGAATGAATGATGCAGCACTTGATGATTTCGTTCGTGATTTCAATGAATCAGCATCAGAGATTTGAGAGAAATGATTTCGAAATTCTTCGAAATGCTCTTCAGTGAGTGAATGACTAGACATGATGAGATTTGTTTTGAAAGAAGATTGAACGAATGATGATGCTTGATGATTGAAGAAGAAAGATGTATAAAGTGATGTTTAATCTTCAACAAAGAAAATGAGATTTGTTTGTTGATTGATTTGATTAATTCTCTAGCAAACAACAAAGATTCTTTATCGTTGAATCTATCAATCGATTTAATTCTTGAGCAATTCACGAAGATTCTTTATTGTGATTCTCATAATCGAGTAAACTTTGCGTACTTAATGAGTGATAAGTAGTCTAGCAATTCAAACAGTTTCATCATTGATTTTATTCAACTCTCTAATGTTGTTCTATCTTTCAATTATTGTTGATCATCAGATAAATGAATTTCTTTAGACTTGTTCTGCTTAGACGAGTATGTTGAATGAGTAATGAGATCAGTATCATGTGATTAACGAATTCTTAATATAATGTCAGAATCATGTCTAGATGATACAATCAATGAAGATCAGAGTTGATAGTGCTTGATCTTTAGAAATAGCTATAACTGAATATTAAGAATACAGAAGAAGATTGATACAAAAGCTTTTATTTATGTAATGTTCAGAGACTGCGCTAGACTTGAAAGAAATGTGTTTGTGACATGAAAAGAATGTGATGTAGATGAACAAGATGTTGGTGAAAGAAAAGAGTGTTGAGAAAGAAAAAGAGTGTTGAGACATATCTGAGTCATATCTGAGTCAAATCTGACTAGCTCGCTGATTAGCTTTAATCATTACGCAGAGAACTCGCTAGCGTTCACTGCGAATTGATTAAAGCTTCAGTCTTGTTCAGTCTTGATACGCTTGTAACACATCTTTTCATGCATTGATTAAATGATCAAAGAAGAATTGCATCAAGATTTTCGCTATGTTGATTGAAGATATTGATAGAAAAATAGTTTACAACATTCAATGCAAACTGAACGTTCTAGACATCGCTTTCATTGATGCATCAGCTCAAAATCTAGAAGACATCAAAGTCAAGCTATCTTCAAAATATCAGAATTTCATCGACGTGTTTGATCAAGCTCAAGTCGATAAGCTATCATCTCATCATTCATATAATCATAAGATAGAGTTTACTAATGATGTCACTTCTTCTAAATGTTGAGCTTATTGAATGTCACTCTACAAGCTTCAGAAGATCAAAGAATATCTGAACAAAAATCTGTCAAAGAGTTTTATTACTTTTAGCAAGATTTTATATTTCTCACTCATTTTATTCGCTCTGAAGATCAATGATGATCTTCACTTTTGCATCAACTATCAAAAGCTCAATGTCATTATCAAAAGAAATCGCTACTCTCTATTGCTCATAAATGAGATGATTGGCAAAATCATTGACTGCAAGCATCTGATTCAACTGAATATAATTTTCGCTTTCAACAAACTTCGTATGCATCTCAATAGTGAGAACTATACGATCTTCATTATCGCTCTAGAAGCATACAAATCAAAGATTTTATCATTCAAATTAACAAATGATTTGATCTTGTTTCAGCAATATATGAACGATGTTTTATGAAACTTTCTAAATGACTTCTGCCAAGCTTATTTAGATGACATTCTCATATACAGCAAGACTCAAAAGAAGCATAAACAACATGTTAAGATGATACTAAATCATTTACAAGACGTTGATTTGCAGATAGATATTTGAAAGTGCAAATTCAACGTAGAAGAAACAGTTTTCTTAAAGATCATAGTATCAGAACAAGATCTTTGCATGAACTTTATCAAAGTGAAAGTTATAGTCAATTAAGCTACATCTACTAATCTAAAAGAGATATAAGACTTCGTCAACTTCATTAATTTCTATCAACGCTTCATCAAGAACTTTTTGAAACTAGTCAAGTCATTCACTCAGCTGACTTGAAAAGACACATTTTTTGTTTGAAACAAAGTCTGCGTTGAAGTCTTTGACAATTTAAAGAAGCAGATCAGCTCGATCTCAGTTCTACGTCATTTCAATGTCAAACGTCAAGCTATTTTGAAAATCAATGCATTCAACTATGTAAAAGATGACATACTATCTTAGTATGATGACAAAAGTGTGCTTCACTCGATAGTCTTCTATAGCAAGAGCATGATTTCAGTTGAATGCAATTATCACATCTATGACAAGAAATTACTAACTATCATTCAATGCTTCAAACATTGATGACTTGAACTAGAAAACATTGAGTTATTTATTCAGATGTTTACTGATCATCAGACTTTGAAGATTTTTATGAAAAACAAACAGCTGACTCAATGACAAGCGAACTATCTGAATATTTTATTGAAGTTTAACTTTCAGATTATCTTTTGATCAGGCAAAATAAACATCAAAGTCGATGCTTTAACTAGAATGTCAATGATTGATAGTTCTGAATCAGTTAAAGACATAAATGATCATTTTCAGACTATACTGATCTCAAATTGAATAAATGTTTTATTAATTGAGTTTGAAATTGAATCTGAATATGAGATTAATCTCTATCAATATGTACATCTAGTCAATCAGAAGAATGAACTATGCAATGAGTATTAACAAGCTATGAACAAAGATGAACTGAAGTTTCATGACATGAAGTTAAAAAACTGTCAAATCATTGACAACATTCTATTCAAAAAAAGTTTACTATGAATGTTGAAATAAATGCATACGAAATTGCTTTGAAATATTCATGATCAATCATTAATCTTGCACTCTGACATTAAATGAATAATTGATTTAGTTCAACGCTTTTACTATTGATCAAATCATCAAGCAACTATTCAATAATACATTTGAAACTGTCATGTTTATCAGCGAAGCAAAGCATCTTGAAATGATACAAATGATTTGCTTCAGTCTTTATTGATTTCTCAGCAGTGTTGACAAGATATAGCTATGAACTTCATCACTGAGCTATCTTTATTGAAAAACTATAATGTCATTTGCATGATCATATGTCATCTCTTCAAAGAACATCACTATGTTCTCTGTCATTGAGAAGACGATGATATGTTACGAGTGTGTCGGAATTGAATAGGGTTTTCTAGCCAACAAGTTCTAGGGGTTTTGGCCCATGTTGAACCCCTAGCCTCAACACTCTATCCTAGCGCTTTCGATACTCGAGCAAACCTGCTTCGCCCCCTTTGTTTTGCCCTACTATAGATACAGCTCGAAACCCTCTTTGATTTCTTCTGTATTCTTAATATCCTAGTTATAGCTACCTCTATTGATCAAACATTCTATTCAGCTACGCACTACCTCGCTGCAGTGTGGTTAGATTCTAGGCACGGTCCCAACATGATATCTCAATCGAAGAAACAGTATGAATCATGCTATGAAACGTTTATCGACTTCATGATCTACTCAGTTCTATCGTTTCAAATAGAGACTTTCAGTTCATATTGATCATGTGACAAAGTTTTTGCAAACGACTGAAGATCAAAGTCAATCTATCAACAGTCTATTATTCAGAGATTAACAATCAGTTGAAACGAGCTAATCAAGATGTTGAACGCGAACTTCGAATCTACTGCAATTACATGCAGAATGACTGAGCTAAATGACTTTCAATGATGAAATTCAGTGATAATTTCAATATGTTCTCAACTATCTCGATGATCTCTTTCTACTTCAATAAAGACTTTCACTCTCGAATGAGTTTCGATTCAGATACAACTGATTACAAAATGATTCGTCAACGTATTGAAGCTAGAAAGGTCGATGACATTGTCACTCGAATGAGCGAGCTTCTTATCTTCGATCGTCAACAATTGGAAAAGATCAAGCAGATCATTGAAGCTCAGGTGAACAAGCATAGGCGAGACGTCATCTATGAAGTAGGTGACCAAGTTTGGTTAGTCTTCGGAAACATCAAAACCACTAGGTCATGCAAGAATTTGAAAGACAAGCAGCTCGATCTCTATTCAATCACAGCCAAAGTTGGAACCTTCTATCGCCTTCAGCTATCTAGAAGCATGAAGCATATACATTCAGTGTTCAGCCCGAAGTGCCTACGACCTTCACCAAACGACCCTCTACCGGGACAACACTCTGAGCTTTCTAGGTCATTGGTCATTGAAGAGGATGAAGAGCACTGGGAAGTAGACGATATATTGGACTTCAGGCGATATAGAGGAAGGCTACAATACAAGGTCAAATGAATCGGGGTAGATCGTGACGACGAATGGTACTATGCCGATAAAGGGGAATTCGATGGCTCGGAGGAAGTTCTGGACGAATTCCACAAGCTATACTCGAATAAGCCGCACTAAATTGGAAACACGGTGGATTTTTTTTTGCTTTTATTCCTTTTCTATTCATGCGGACATGAATGTTCGGAGGGGGGGGTAATGTTACGAACATGCCTGAACCGGCCAGGGTCCAGATCTAACCCTAATCAATTTGATTAGGGCAAGTCATGGCGCTATGCCTAGTTTGGACCTAGCGCACCCCTATTGAATCCTTCGGGCCATCCCCAGCACTTCTTCCCGTTGTTCAGCACTTTCTTCATTCACCCCTTTCATCATTCTTTTAGGCAAACACGTCTGGCATATTACATCACATCTGTATCGGGCCTAGCGCAGCCTCAAGCCATTATTTATAGAAGAGCTCGCACTCTTTCTCTTCTGTATTCTTAATGTCTTGTTATAGCTACCTCTAAAGAGCAATACATACATACCAGCCCCGAGCCCCTTTGGTTGGATGATCTAGGCACGGTCCCAACACAAACCAGGACTGGATTCTGAGCCAGGACAACCTCCTGAATAGTCCACGTTCTTTTCCACCAGTTTCGATTGACCATCTCTACTACTGAACTCATCGTGACAGAGCGGTCTTCTACATCCGTAAGGTCATGCGTAGTATGTAGCGTCAGTTCAGTCAGATGCTTGTTCTCACTCGATTGCTTGATGGGATGAACATGCAGTAGCAGTATTATCATCGTCATTACCAAGCCAGACGACAACATTTCTAGCATTCTGATATATCTCACGCATGAGACAGACCTGATGGTTTTTCTTATGTGCGTTCCTTTGGTTGATGGATAGGAAGTCAATCATAAAACGATTGGCCCTGGCTTCTGTATCTCTCGGATATGGTGAAGAGCAATCGCTAGATTTGTCAATATCTGTTGTTCTTTTCCGGTTCTGTTATGCAAGAGTGTTATAGATTCGTTCTGCGAGGTATCATCCAAATTACATAAGAGCGCATTGTAAGGTATTTCGTGGAGCAGCGGTCTAACCTCAAGCAAACAAACAGTCGAATTCTCGTATTGGCCGGATAGGAAATTGACAACTCAGATCTCTTGATCGGCGTTCTCGAGCGGCTTATGGATGTGGTCTGAGATACCAAGAATCTTTACCTTGATGTCCTTTCCCTCTACATGGTCCATACTCGCAAGACAAGCAACGCAGATACTGAAGCCTGAAGTATTAAAGCAATGAAACGAGAATCCAAACCGAAGCAGACTGTACAGCTCGGACAAGTTGCATAGGGTTCAGGAGGGGTGTAATAGACACAGAACAGAAGACTGAAAATAGAGATACCAATTGCCCGGGTAATACGAGAGGAAGTTGGGTACGCGACGGGGTGCCGAAGCAGCTCATTTTCCCTAATGGTCTTGTAACTAAAGGCAGGAGCAAAGCCAAAGACCAGGATATCGGCAGCTTGTGTGAAGCTGTTATGATGATTGATAGATGCCAGTGATGCCTAACACTAAGACAGGAGGGAAGGTGCTTGTATAGCCAAGCCCTACAGCCCTATGAGCGAGACAAACCTCTTTTGTATGTGCGCGCAAGTCCTGACACCACGTTACAGAGAACCGACACGCCATATCTCGAGAGCCTTGATCAGTGTTCCTTCCATGCGCCGACTTGAAAGTACTCCTAACCCCCAAGATGCTGACTGAGAAGCGCTTGAAGGACGAATGCTTCACGCCTTTTCCCTGTTATTACCCGCTTGCTGTGTCCGCCTTCCATTAAAAACCCAAGACAACACCTTCCCAAACTCGAAGAAGACCAGCCATCCGCCCGAGGGAAAGAACACAGGAACGAAACTTATTGCAGAATTTGGCCCAACGAACCGAACAGGAATATCCTAGAGCTCACATGCAACACCAGAATGCAATACCACGATACTCCGCAAAGATGTGACAGCTTTTGTAATCTAACCCCATACAGATTGCTGAACGCCGAGATTGTTTTTTCCTCCCCAGTTTCCACCCCAGGGTGTAGAGTCTTTCGCGCTAACGGAAGGATTAGAGGCGGCGGACGTAGACCGTTCGTTTGCGATTGTATTCTCTTTCGGAGCAAAGCCATAGCTAAGTGGCGACGGGAGAGGGGTAGTAGAACGCTTGTTGAGACCCTGGGTTTGAGCTGGGCGGCTACCGATCACCCCAGTGCCGATAGGAGCCACTGATGCCTTTGCCTGGCGCGGCGGAGATCCTCCAGGAGAGGATGTCGATGTCCGGCTTGATTGCTGAGCTGTGTTTTCGAAAAGGCTAAAGCTCTGATTGTTCGAAGCTGGGGACGAGGTGCTGTTAGCACGTGAACGTTGCTGTTGCTGCTGCGGTTTTGGTGACGGTCCCGTCGGAGCATTCGGCTGACTTTGCTCGACAGCGTTGAATTGACCGGCGTTTTCCACATGTGTAACCTGAGCCTGGTTCTGACCTAGACCAAAAGGATCATATGCAAGTGGGGAAGGTCCAGCAGAGTTTGACGCATTCGACCCTTGGACTGGCGGACGAGGGGTAGAGCTGTCGTTGCCAGCCCCAGCACTGTCATAGAATGATGCGGACCCATCGCCGTAAAGCGCCCGATGTTGACGTGCGATTAGAGTTCTGCGCTCCTCTTCGTTCATCGAAGCAGGACTGTTGGCGCGAGCAGACTTTTGTTCTTGATGATAGTTGCGAAGTTCACGTTCACGCTGGGCAGCCATTTTCCTCTTGACTTGCATCATTTGTTCAGCTTCACTTGGCCGTGGCTGATGACGCTGGTTCGCGTAGAAGTTCTGTAGGTTGGAGCCAGAATGCGATCGCATTTGATCATAATCGCTGATGGAGTGGTGGCGTGGAGGAACACCACCCATGCGTTGGTCTAAAAGGAATGAGTGAACTGATGGCAGACAGACCATCCCGAAAAAGCTTACCGAACTCGGCATAGGGACGCGAGCCTCCCATCATCGGCATAGAATCCCGCCTTGAGGGCGCATTGAACACTTTTCCACTCTTACTCAGATTGTCGAGAGCGCGGTCAACCTCTGGAAAAAGATTAGTCGATTTACAATCTAGAGATATCTACCTGATGGACAGTGGAGCCAGCCCAAATAGTTCCAGAAACGGCCGAGAGGCAGAACCATACAGCTGAATTCTTGCTGTGGTTCCTTGATATCTGAAGGGAAATTGGCGACGTACCCTCTACTTGCATATCAAATGCGGATATGCCTTCCTGCTGTATAGCAGAGCTGGTGCCTATTTGGCCATGAGATGATCCCTCCCTACTAACCAGTTGTGTATTGCGAACGTACCGGATCTTGACGGAGGTGGTGGTTGCTCCCAGGAACCCTGACTCATGGGAAGCTGCCATGACTGAGCTTCGTAGAATGACATGCTGCTTGACCGAGATTGCTACAGATAACGAGTATTGCAGAACCGAAGACGGGGGGAGAGGTAGGTTGGGTGTGATGTTGGTATTACAAAAGCATCGAAGCTGCAATACCTAGTGTGAATGATGAAGAATCAGCCATGGTACTCTCGTTCAACTGTACATGAACGGGTCGCTGTTGCTTATCTGGTCGCTTGTGCGGCCGCAGACTGTAGATTGGGGGTGTTGAGGTTTTTTCTTCCTGTAGATCCTCCGATCTTAGGCGAGAGTGGGGAGTGACTTACTGATACTTGCGGGTTCGAGTTGAAATCTGATCCGGCGAAGTTGGAAAACGCTCGATAGAATTGAAATCGCCCAGAAGACGAACAAGACGGCAAGAAAAAAAGATGTTGTGGAAAGAAGGGAGAGGAGAGGACTTTGTGGTCCCTCGCGCCGTTGATGCTAGTGGAATTTCTTTAACTTAAGATTATTCGGTTGAAATTACCGTTCAATTTACCTTTCCATCGACTAGGAAGGTGAGCTTTAATCGGCTCCGCTCTTTCAAATTGCTGTCTCACTAATATTCTAGACGCTCACGGTACTTTATGACCATCTCATCTTACGGATTTGTTTCGAGCTCCAAGGACGCGAAAAGCAAAGAATCCTCAAAAGCGACAGCTTCACGCTCTCACATTAACAGTCACTGGTGAACATCCCCAACAAATGACATCAGTCGTTGCCACAGACTGGTGACAGCGGCACCGCTATCATAACAGTCTTCCATGGCCTCGGCCTTTCCTCCGTGTCCAACTGCTACTCAGGGTCTACTTTAGACTTTCCCTCTTGCGACGGCCTTCGTGGAGGACATGTCCTTCAATTAGGATATGATCAGTGGGAATCTCAATGTGAGCGTCGACCGAGGGGACAATCAATTACAAGTTTCGGGATTAATGTCAATCAACAGGCCTATCATTTTCAACACCACGTAAATCCTTCCAATAATTGTTCCATGCACGAAGCATTTCCGGGTGGTGGTTGCCGCGATCACCTGCCTGACGTGCCAAATCATGCATCATGCAGGCCGTCTGGCTAGACTTTGGAAGACCAGTACCGGGTTATGAGCATCTCCGAGGTCGAGGTCGAAGACGACCGTTGGAGAGCGTAAACCTTGGTGTTTGCGCATAGATCTTTCACATGTGGAATACATCTGTCACATAATGCCAAACGATAGTTTCCATGTTTGCCTATTGATCGACTGTCTTCGCAATTTGACCCTAAGTACAGCGTCCCCTTAATGCTTGGAAGCTGTTGCTTTAACCCCCAATCACTTACTACTTTTTACTGCCTCAAATCTCGGTCCATGTGCTGTCCTCACTTTAAGCCGCGATGCCAATGACACCACAAGCTGGTCGGGCCCCAGCGTTTCCGGTCGACTTGCTCTGCTCATGGCCACCCCTGCCAAGGTCGTCGGTGCCAGCATGAACAACAATGGTACGCTAGATCTCATCAGCTTATGCTCATCTCAGCCATACCACAGAAGACTATGCAAAATTTCCATGACAAATTATAGTAGGAATGAAGAAAGGAACATACCCCTAAAACACTCTCGGGTCCAATCAACTTGACCAAGTCATCGGTCATGGATCCCTTAGAATTGCCCTGGGCATCCGTCTTGAAATTTCCGAGATCACCGGCATGGCGTTCGCTGTCAGAGGGAGCACCGTGAGTTTTGGAGTGCGGGTTGACTAGATGAGGACGAGGGGTCAGCGACGTCACGACTCTTGAATTGTTTTCAAATCGCTTACAATGCGGTCCTGCACTGGTGCAGCCATTGGTGTTGTCTCCGAATTGATGAATATGCATACCCCGCTCAGCGGAGGGGTCATTGCCCTTGAGATCGTAGGAGATTGCGGTTGGAGAGGACTCATTGGCCTGCTCGAAGGTGATGGTTCCGCTGACCGAGGAGTCTCCACGGACGACTGCGACTGAAAAGAGATATCATGTCAGCTGATGGTCTCTATGAGCGGGAGGAAGAATGAGGAAGAAGGGGGCGGAGGCTCGGAAGCAGTGGGAAGAGTGATTGAGAAGAGCTTGCTGAGATGGTGCAGTATAACGGCTGAAGACGGCTAATCGGTAAGGGCTATCGAGTTGGCAGTGCATGTAGAATGTGCTCAATGTTGCTCTGAGGGTCTGCCGGACTCGGCGGCAGCAGGAGAACGCCATAATCTAGAAATTGTGTGCTTACCTGCCTTAACCATTATCGCTGGTGGATCTACTGTTATAAAGCGTCTGCTTTTGTAGTTCCTTAGTTAACGATGATATTTGGTTTGAATTGTGTTGATGGAAGAGGTCGAGAGGGAGGTACGATAAAAAGGCAATGGCGGGGCAAAATCCGAGTGGTGGGGCGGAAACGTCACGTTTTTGGTTATCAATCATAGTACTGTACGAGGTCAAAAAACTAATTATTCGGAATCCGCAATTGGCCTCCGTAGGGCTAACGTAGTTGATTAGATAAGCTTCCATACCCACAAGAATTCAAAAATTCAAACCATACTACTTATAGAAAAGAATATTAATCCTTTGATTATGAATCAGAAGCATCGGATGGATCAGATTATTCTTAAACAGGGTGACAATCACTTTCATGGATAGATATATATTATAGTTCATATCATCTAACATTTCTACGTATTATTGATGCTGTTGTCATTACATTTGACTATTTGCGTGTTCGTTTGATTTTCGTGGTAGTGCAGTTGCGGTACGGAGGCCATTCCGAATAATTAGTTTTTTGACCTCGTAGGTAGTACGAGGTACTGTTTAAGTGAAGTACTGGCGTACCACTACGCCAGTAGGTAAAACTACAGCATATGATGGATTGCTTCGTTCCTAAAATTATCGCCACCAAGTCAAGTTTTTCTGACTTCCACGAAGAGACCGCTTTCATGAAGAGAACCGGCGCTGAACATGCTGCTCGCTCTAAATGTAACTGTCCAAGCTGAGTCCCAGACGCTTTTCAGTAACTTAAAGGCACCGGTTTTGTGCCGCTCTAATCCTCAGTCAAGTCACCATACTCCCACATTCCTTTCCTTCCCTCCTTCGCCTCTTCCTCCTTCGCCTTCAAACCTTTCACCAGGTCCGTCCTACTCGCCTCCCAGGGCTTCAGCTTCCTGCTAACCATAGCCAACCCTTCTCCTACAACCTCCGCGTTGAAGCTCTTTGATTCGTCTTCACCTTTCTCGGGATCAAACACTGTACACCATAGTGTCCCATCCTTTTCCGTGAAATCCACACTGGCGACTAACTCTTTACCCGCTGTCGCTTGGCTTAAGAATGCGACTGCATCACTGAGGTATTCGGGGCTTGTTGAGAATTGCAGAAACGAGAGCTGGGCTTCAACAGCTTGGGCCTTTAGTTTCTGTGTCGAAAATTGTGGCTGACTGAGAGACCGTAATGACGTCCACGGAACAGTCTCACTGTTGCCGTAATCGATGAACAGGACGTCGGCTTTTTTGGCCTCACGGTCATTGCGACGTATGCGAGCTCGATACCATTCACCATCTTCAGAAAATTTGGCAGCGACGTTATCTCCCGCTTTGGGTGCTGTTGGGAGTGCTCCTGTATTTGAAGGTGAGAGGTGAAAGGTGCGGAAGGCTGACATTAGGGTTGTGAGTGCAGAGGTTCCACTACCAATCAGTTGAAACTTTAGGTGGCATGAGTCGTCAATGTGGGTGACAATAACATCGCGGTAATCTTTCTTAACAGGGCCTGCTGTTGAATTGCCATTTGTTGTCCCATTGGTGCCGTTCGTAGTCGTGTCCTCCTGCACGTCGCCATCTTCCTCTTTGCTAGGGTCCCAGTCGTGCCACATGCCCTTGTGAGCTTCTTTGGCTTTCATCTCGGCAGCGAAAAGCTCGTTGGCGTTCCCTGACTGCTCGGCTGAGTAGGCATGAACGCTAGCAAGCCCTTCCTCCACCAGGACCTTGGCGAAGCTTTCCCGGTTAATGTAGAGAGTGCCAATGAAACCACCAGTCTTGTCGGTGTTCTCGACATCAATTTCTACATCTCTCTGGTTGCAGCGTCGGTTGGCAAAGTCGTGCGCTTCTTGCCCGAAAGGCTCGGCTTTTTCTTGTGGATTGCGTGCTGAGCGAGGAGCTCGTATACCGGAAAGAACAAATGTAAGTTTAGCATTTTCTCGAGGGATGAGAACAGTAAATCGAGATCCGGACTTCACAAAATCGACAACTGCTGGAATCTTCTTTTGCCTTTGTAGGACTGACGCTTGCACTTTCGCTTTTTGCAGTGTCTCGGAGTAATCTTGATATACCTTTTGCGTCGGAGGCTTTGTTGACCACATCCCTTTCTCATCGTTTTGCGCTGCTTCTTCAGCGGCGAGAAGTTCGTCATAGTAAGGACTTCGATCGTCTGAATCAACATAAGCTAGCTGATATCGTACCCTCAGGAGCAGACTTACCATCGTCACGTCTATGCCTAATGATCGAGGCGAAGCCAGCTTCTACCAGCATTAGGCCAACATTCTTATTATTCACCGTTATCGTGACCACTTCTCGTTCTTCATAACCCTCTGACGCTGCTTTCTTGCCATCTACAGTGACTTTAACGTGTTTGCCTATAAGCTTCTTTCTCAAAAACTCCTTAGCCTCCGCCTGGAAGGGTGCCTGCTTCGGGTCTGTAGGTTTAGGTTGCCGGATGCTGCTTAAACTGACTCGTTTCTCTGATCCTGCCTTGATTCGCAAGTAGACTGTGTCTGCCGTCTGTATTCTTGTAACGGTAGCTTCGGTTTCGCCTGCTGCTACTCCCTTATGGGCTACCATACCCTTAAATAAGCCAAGGCTATTGTCCTTCGCATGCTTCTCGGATTGTCTTAGTGCAGTCATCTCGTGTCCGAGGAGGGTAGAGTGGAAATCGGTGCATCGTGCCAGACCATTTTCGAGTATGAATTTCGCGATGCTGCCATTCGGATGCTTTATGATGCAAATGAGCTGGCCTTGGGGACTTGACCCGACTACTTCAACAGTCACAGTTCGCTGTAACATTCTCGATTCAACAAACTGCTGGGCCTCGGGCCCGAAAGGTTCGGCAGGCTGCTCCTTGCCATCTGAAGTGTTTGTTCGCTTTGTGGCTGGTGCACGGATGCCTGCAGCCAGAACTATTGTTTGTACATGTTTCGTAGGAGATAAAAAGATCCGTACAACCATACGGTCGCCGCTCAAAACCCTCTCAACCACAGCATCCAAAGCCTGGCCTTTCCACTGCTCCACAAACTCTTTTGTATCAGGTATTTCATGTGTGTTCTCAATCCTGCCACCTTCAGACGCCCATACACCTTTCGAATCCGATTTTGCTTTAGCTTCCTTTAGTTCCAACAGTTCCAATAGAGCCTTTGACTCCTCGGATTCGTCCTTGCGCGCAGCATCTTCTCTGAGTTTCACCCATCCTTCTGAGACCGCTCCTTCGGGCAATGGATCACCACTCTGGAGTTTCACGGTACCGTAGTCGCGTTTTGCGCCTGTAGGTATGGTATAGAGGACCTTAAACTGTACTACTTTGCCAACGCATTTACGGCGGAGGTACTCGCGGGATTGGAAGGCGAACGGCTGTAGTAGTGAGAGTCAGAGTCTTGCTCTTAGTACGATCAATATTATGAATTCTTGCAGCATCAATCGATTTCAGACGGCCCAGCCCTAACTTGTCACAGCCATTTGTAAGGTAGCACATGCGATCCGGCATATTATATACCAGAGAGAATGTTTTACTAACCTCGTCGCCTTCTCTCCGTAAACGAGGTGCGCTCACGAAAGCGAGGCTCAATGTCCTCTCCTGGCTTGGATTATTAACGCTGACCAGAACTAGAGTATCTCCTGAGAGTACGCTTTTGACTTTTGCTTGCGAGATGGCCATTTTGGAATTTGGAATTGATATAATCGAGACAGTCCAGGTTCAGAAGTGGGGACAAACACACAATATTGGCGATGGAGAGTGTCAGTACTTTGTACTTTCTTATGTACACTTGGGAGCTCTCGGATTTATGAATATGGCCAAGGTACGGAGTAGACTTGTCGTTTTCTGGGGAAAAGTCGAATGTGGGTTCACACTGCTCGCGTGCTGGGGGTGTGGTCCAAGCTTTCTTCGCTTCACGGACCTCGAAACTCTTCTCCGCATTCTCCCTCTTGGTCGTTGATTTGCGCTTCCGTCTTCCACCATCCCAGCCTGATCTTGTTTGACATGATGGAGCTCAGATCTCAGGACATCCATAAATCTTCCTCTTGAGGAGTAAGATAACAGATGGAAACACCAGTCAACCATCGTGCCGATCTGCCTATCTTCAGGATAAATACCCCTTATCGTGCGGGGTCGTGTTGGTCATGGAGTGTATCATTCATTATATGATATGCTATCTCAATTCTGCAATGTCTATAAAGGAGCTGATCCTCCCAGAGATGATGTTCAGGGCGAAAGCAGGTTTAACTAGTAATCTTTGAGAAATTCTTCAATATGAGTACCACCAGCACCGAGCAAAAGATACTCGACAAAGACTTCAAGCCGAAGCCCCCTCGTGCGCTTGTGGGAACATATCCTAACCATTGGCTCTACACTTCTTCCCCAGCGTCTTTCGACCTCACTCGCGCTACGCCTCCAGATTTTCCTCTTCCGTCTCCAAGCTCCTCGATAACCCTCTCCACAACCACTACGCCAATAGTGATCTCGCCGTCCAAAACAGCTTTGGTGATCATCGATATGCAAAACTTCTTCATCTCCACCTCGCTGGGACGTCCCGCGGACGGTGCGGGAAATAAGGCAGCAAAATGCTTGCTCGAAACAGCAATACCAGCAGCGCGCAAAGCCGGTATCCGGATAATTTGGCTAAACTGGGGTCTAACAGACAGTGATATAGAAAAGATGCCTCCAAGCACACGGCGCGCATTTGGCTTCGAAGATTCTATGAAGGCGGAAGCTGGCGTATTGCCTGCTGAACAAGCATTGCCGGCTATTGATGCCCACGGAGTCAATCAAGCAGCAGTGGAACTTCATCTGAAAGAGAAAGCAGCAGACATGAAAGAGCTAACGGAGAATGGAAAACCAAAACGCGTTTACAAGGGACTAGGCAGTGACATGGGCTTGGTCATCCTGGAAGATGGCTCGAAAGTTGATGGTGGAAGGTTATTGATGCGTGATACTTGGAACGCCGCCCTACCTCCTGCTCTCGAAGCGGCATATAAAGAGGGCCAAAAATTGAAAGGCATGCCTGATATCTGGATCCATAAGAATAGGATGTCAGGCATGTGGGGTGCCACCACGCCATGTGAAGAGTTTTTGGAGAAAGAAGGCATTAAGACCCTGCTTTTCACGGGGGTTAACACTGATCAATGTGTGGGCGGGTCGTTGCAAGACTGTTTCACGAAAGGATGGGATTGTGTGCTCTTAAGCGATGGCTGCGGAACGACGAGTCCAAGTTTTGCCAGTGAATGTGTCGAGTACAATTGCGCGAGGACTTGGGGCTTCGTGACTGATTGCAAAGCTTTGGAGAAGGGAATCCAGAGCATGCTTGAAGCAGAATGACGAGCAGGACTCAGTACCATGATTTAGAAAGTATCTGCATGTATGTATTTAGCAGTGATCGAGCATCAACAGGTAGACACTGAGGAGCATAATAACAAATTACAGTTAATCACTCAATCATCTCCATGTCTGCCCCTCAAGCGACTCCCGGCGAACCCTTTAGGCGTAATTGCTTTTGTTACCCTTTACCTTAAGCGACAGCCGAAGACCGCCCACTTGGTGGCATTTGCCGTTATCCGTCATCATGGTGGGGCAGCCTTTTTCCCAACACATTACACAGGTGACTGAAGAAATCTCGGAAACAAAAAAGAAACAACGCCTACGTCAAAGAACTTGAGCTTACTTACATCTCACGAGCCACAATCTCCTATCATCAATCGCCGCATTAAACATAATACAGCATGACGAGCTCACTCGAACAATTAAAAGCTACCGGCACTACCGTGGTCTGCGACTCCGGAGACTTTGAGACTATCGGAAAGTACAAAGCGCAAGATGCCACAACGAATCCCTCCCTCATTCTAGCAGCATCGAAGAAGACTGAGTACGCGAAGTTGATGGATGTGGCCGTCGAGTATGGCAAGAACTATGTTAGTAAAGGAAATCCGACGGTGTATCAGGCAGCTGATTTTTCCAGGGAAAAGATATGGACCAAAAGGTCGACGCTACCCTCGACCGCCTGCTGGTAGAATTCGGAAAGGAGATCTTGAAGATTGTCCCCGGAAAAGTTTCAACAGAGGTTGACGCTCGGTTCTCGTTCGACACCAAAGCTTCGATCGAGAAAGCTCTCCACATCGTCGAAGTACGCAAACAGCAACAACAGATGTTGAACCAATTACTGATCTCATAGCTCTACAAATCCGTCGGCATCGACAAATCCCGCATCCTCATAAAACTCGCCTCAACCTGGGAAGGCATCAAAGCCGCCCATACCCTACAGTCCGAGCATGGCATCAATTGCAACTTGACCCTCATGTTCTCCCTCCCCCAAGCCATCGCCGCAGCCGAAGCCGGTGCTTTCCTCATCTCCCCCTTCGTCGGCCGCATCCTCGATTGGTACAAGGTAGCGATGAAGAAGGACTTTGCTCCCCACGAGGACCCAGGGGTCAAGAGCGTGGTGTCCATCTTCAACTACTACAAGAAATATGGCTACAAGACCGTCGTCATGGGTGCCAGCTTCCGGAACATCGGAGAGATCACGGAGCTGGCCGGATGTGACTACCTAACCATTGCGGTTCGTTACCCCATTTCCCAAACCTTAACACAAAGCAACGGCAAGCTAACCCCTATACGCCCTACAGCCCGGCCTCCTAGAAGACCTCTACAGCTCCACCGACAAAGTACCCAAGAAGCTCGACGCCAAAGACGCCACCACCCTCGATATCCCAAAGAAATCATACATCAACGACGAGTCGCTGTTCCGCTTCGACTTCAACGAGGAGGTCATGGCGGTCGAGAAGCTTAGAGAGGGTATCTCGAAATTTGCCGCCGACGCCGTCACTCTCAAGGGAATCTTGCAGAAGAAGATTGAGAATGCTTAAGTGGGGTTGTTGGTCTTTAGATAGAGCGGGTTTTGAATGTATGTCCTGATGAATAAAATTGATCTACTCCATCGTAATTTTTCTTTTAACAAAGATTCCCTATGGTCATCCAGAGATGGCATTATTCTCAACCCTTGGGAAAAGTCTTAGACGTGAGATTTTACATCATGCCGGCCAGATTTGCAGATTTGGAAGGTGAAGGCTAGCGTAGTAATCAGTACATACATACTTGCCTTTGCCTAAAGGACCGTAAAGACAGAACATCCTGCGAGTTCCTTGGAAGTTGGAGGGGACTTGGGATTTTAAAATCATATCTTCCATGGCTAAACAGAGTTCGGTGCTGGGTGTGCAAGCATAGTATCCTAAACAGAAGATCTAAATCCATTCGAGTCCATCTACTGCATCAACATCAACCCCCATCCCAGAAAACGTCCATTCCATCTCCGCGCAAAAATCCTCTAACCCCTTCCCGACCCTTTCATCCACCTCGACCTCCCTCCCGCTCTGTTCCCTCCCGCTCTGTTCCCTCACACATCCGCCTCATCATCCACTTCCCTCCCCCCCACCCCCACCACCCCCCTCCAGCCCCCTCAAAATCTCCTCCTCCGCCATTCCCACCCCGCCAACCGTATTCCCCTCCCCCCTCGGCCCTTCGTCCCCAAACTGCCTCACCTCCCTCACCCTCCCCTTCGCAACCTCCAGCACCAGCCCTCCCCTAACCGGAATCCTCTCCCCGACGCCCCCAGAAGTCGCAGCAATCTCAATCCCCTCTTTAGTGACCAGATCCGCCATCGCGGCCGCCACGAACTCGGGCGTCACCCACGCGTCTTCCGCAGAGACCAGACGCAGCTTGTCCGGGTTGTCCGTCCACAGCGGCGTGCGGATGACCCCCGGCGCGACGGCCGTGACGCGGATGCCGAGGGTGTCGAGGGGCGCGAGGGTGCGGACGAAGCCGCTGAGGGCGTGTTTGGAGGCGTTGTACAGGGGGGCGAGGAAGGGGGTTGCTTGGGCGGCGATGGAGGAGATGTGGAGGATGTGTTTGCGGGGTCGGGGTTGGTGTGGGCGGGGTTTTGGACTGTGGGAGAGGAAGTGGGAGAGGGCGAGTTGGGTGGTGCGGATGGGGTGGGTGAGGTTGATGTCGAGGAGGGCGTAGCGGGAGGTGGAGGGGTGGTCGAGGGAGGGCGGGTTGGGGGGAGGGTGCCAGAAGGAGGACCAGGGCTGCGGGTGTTAGGGGTTCGGGGTTTGTGTGGATGAGTGTGGAGTGGGGGGAGGAAGGAGGCTGGAGGTGAGTAGTACTGGTTCGTAAACACCTGCGCCGGGACAGACGATGTCCACGCCTTCGTCGCCAAATTCCTTCCTCGCGACCTGGAACATCTTCTCCAATTGGTCCCAGTCTCTGACATCTGTTTTTCGAAAGACTGCTTTTGCTGGAGCGACGGAGGGGGAAGAGTGGTTCGAGACGAGCTCTTGGGCTTCTGGGCGGAGAGCTAGGTCCGCGAAGAGCACATTGCATTGCTTAGAGAGGAGGAGGCGGGCGAAAGAGAGGTTAATGCCTATTCTTAGATATAAGTACTTGTGAATTGACAAAAGCAGCATCTGAGCAAACCTGATCCAGCACCGGTTACGATGGCTGTTTTGCCTGCTAGTGACATTGCCATTGTCTCTCTTTGGGTTTGACTGAGGTAAGTATAGGATGTTAATTTAAATGGAAAACCCCAGCTCCAAAGGGAGCCGGACCGCTCTTATACTACATATTGGTGCGGATGCGCTGGATGTCTTGTCCGCCTCGTAGATATGCCGAAAGGAGATGTCTATTTAGCCGAGTTAGGGCTGCGAGACTTCCACGTCCAGGGCAGGTATGCCGAGTGATAACCCCGTACCTATGGAGCTGGTGACTATTTATTAATAATGATGAAGTCGATAAAAAGTAAACAAGCAGTGCTCTTTGCAAGAAGTACAAATGCAGATTGTCTAGTAAGACAAGTGGCAAACCTGCCGTTCCGTTTGCCAGAGTATCAAATATTCAACATCGACACATTCGAATATTCAACTAGTCTCATCGACTTTTCTCAGAAGTATTAATGATGCTCTTTGAATGTTCATCCCTTTGTCCATGATCTATAGTCGAGAACGAGCAGAAAACGACCCACGCTTGATAATGAGTACGGCAACTAACTTTCTAATAAGAAAACTGATGTCTGACTATTTCAATACAATTCTCACCTAGTTCTTCTTTGACACATGAAATTAATCAAGTAATCTTCTCGAACTTTTGACAAGTGTACTAATGATTATCAGCGTCGATTAATCTACGTGTTTAATAAAGAAAGTCGAAGATCAGAAAAGAATATGTAGGATTTTTGATAAGATAGATATGAAATGTCTAGCAGAACAAGTGTACATCTCATTATTTTGATACAAGCTATCAGAAGCGTTTCATATGATATCGACATATCTGACTAGTCTTGTTGAATTTCTGATAAGATACACTTGCAAATTTAAGAACAATAACAAGACATGTTCGACAAGAATGATTAGAAAGAAGTGTCTGAAAGGGGGAAATAGGGCCAAGCTTGATATGAAGTGCTACTTTTCTTAGTAGTCAGTCTGAAGTTTCCTTATAATTTGCTGATAATTTTTCTCTCAGGTGATCGAATCATCGATATCACTCACTACGATAGAAGCACAAGCATTGAAATTAAGTGAAAGCATGAAGTAAATTGAAGCTATCTAGTCATATGGCTGAAGATAGCTACATACAGGCATCAAATAGCCAGGTAACTTAAAGTAGCCAAATTTTCGTTATGTGCGTAAAAGCAGAAACAGATTGTCAGATCTCGCGCTTTTAAATAGCTAAAAAAGCCCTCGTTATGTAATTTCCCCCTAAGAAATGTGTTGATATGATGATCAAGCAAAGGCGGAACAATTGCAATGTGCAGGCAAACAGCGTGCAAAAAGCGATCGTAAGAATCATAAAGATCGTTGTTCGTAAAAAGAAAAAAGCATCATAAATCGCAAAAGCTGTGCAGATTTTGCTGATCCGAGATATGAACGTGTAGGGTCTAGAACCAGACCGAAGCGTTCAGAACAGCAGCGTTCCTAGACTGACCGTTCGAACTCGGGGATACCGTCGAAGAAGCAGGTGATCGGGGTGGTCACAGCATTGTTTTCGCTGTCGCTTAAAGTTCACGCGGCGACTATCCCAATCGCTGAGCGTTCGGCGCTTGAAGATGTGGGGGGCGGAGAGTCGATCATGATGTGATCACGGTCGAGAGCATCGTCGACGGCAGTGTTCTCTGGCTGAACCGCGCCATCCGTCTCGGAGTCGCCATTCGCGGCAAAGGAGAGGTTGGCGTCGTCTGCAGTGATATCCACATCGCCTGTGTACAGGTTCGCAGGATCAATATGAAAGCTGCCTTTCCAGTGCTCCTCTTCAGGGATTCGCGCCGGATCCACATAGCGACAAGTGAGGCCAAATCGCAGCTTGCCTTCGGGGATGATTGAATGCTCAAAATATTTCTGCATCTCCGCCCCATGCATCACACACATGTCACCCATTTTGAGTTTCATGGTCAGAATTGGGGGCGCGTTCTTTACATGGCCCTTCTTCAGTTTGCGAAACAGCTCTGCCTTGGCGATCTTATAGCCTTCCGTGTCCCCGGCCAAGTAGTACTGGTTGACTTCAGAACGCTCCTTGTAAAGTTGGGAGCCCAGGAATACTGGCGCAAGTGGATTGTAGGTTTCCAATGTGAAGCCTTTTGGAAATTGGAAATAGCGCTTTTTCAGGCGTATCACCATGACGGCATCACCACCGAGTGACAGCGTTGCGATGGTCGGTCCAAGATCTTTTTCTCCGTCGTCGTGAAACTGTCATTGGTTAGCGACGGTGTCTGACGCCGGCAATAAAACATCAAAGGGTAATAGTACTCACACCTATCGCTTGCTTTTCGAAATACCCCAGGACAAGCTCCTCATTGAAGTCCTTGAAGGATCCATCGGTGACACAGTATCGTCCGGCCCAGGTCAAACGATTCAGCGCGTCCATCACAGGCTTGGGTGCCTCGGAGAAACCTTTGGAGGACACAGAAACAATGTATTTGTACGGCATTCCATAATTGACGGCAAAATGTTTTGTCAAAGTCTCACCTTCCACAGCACTCATTGCAAGCGGGAATCTTTGCAAGCCCATGTCGGCTCCCTGCAATGCTCGAAATATATCATGTGCACCGCCCGGCTTGTTGTTGATGGTAGCGTTTGCCATGAAGTGGGTGATGTGATTCCCAGGAAGTAGGTCATAGGTGTGAATTCGCCAATCACCAACGCACTCTGGCTCGCGCAATGTGATAGGATCGAGATGCTTGTCCTGTGGCAGTGCATGGCCAGTGAATTCCACCCCATGGTCCGGAAGCACCGTGTGAGGGTCAATTACGGTATGCTTGATGCCATGCATGAAGCCGCATCCGATTGTCTGGCATTTCCATGTGTCCCACTGAGTCCGAGAGTTGCATCTACCGCATTTCGGACAAGCCATGCCCTTCCAGCTTGCTAGTGAGACCGCCAAATTGACATCGGATTTATTGTCAGCCACCAAGAGATCGGGCCTAAGGGGATACGGCGGCTTGATATGGCTAGGCCATGAAGTACGCTCCTTCACGAAGAGCGGATTGTATGCCAAATCGGCTGGCGCTTCGTGCCCGTTGAGTTTCCAAAACTGATTGCAGGCGTCGTTCAAACACATCCAGCCATTCTCGAAGACCTGAGGGTTCGATTTGTTGCAGTGCATACAAGCCTGGCGTACGGCTTTGGCACCTGATCTTACCGGCAAAAGAGATCCAGCAGGAGCCCACCAGCTCTTGACGTCCAAATCAATCTTCTCGAAGCGGAACTTGAAGCAAGTCTTACGATTGCTCTTTTCAGCCCAAATGTCGGTAACTTGAAAGTAGTCCATCACACAGTATCGGTGAGGAATTATTGACGGACAATTCGAATTCTTAGATCCGACTATCAGCGCGACCGGGACGAATTGCTCCTTGTTTTTGACGAAGCTGGTGATCTTTGCCGAAGTGCTGCATTGATCGTCGGCTTGCTCCATCATGCCGTTGACGTTTGCTTTACAGCCTCCTCCCGCCCTCGTGATGACAACCTCTTCGTCCATATACGCTCGCTCTCCACAGTCTTTGTCCAGTAGAAAGCCATAGCCCAAGCCGTCGACTGTATAAGCTCCGCTTTGGAAGGCTCGATAGTAGGGCAAGGTCTCGCACAAAGCTTGACGCTGTTCGGCCCACACCAGCGGCTGTCCATATGGGAGCGGTCGCAGATCTACCAGTGGTTGATCCTTCACGGCAGTCTGTACTTTAGCCTTCGATGAAGCAGCACGCTTACGTGGAGACCCTGTGCTAGGAACAGTTGGATTGAATTGCGAGCTCCCAACCTGACTTCCTGCAGAGCCATTGCGTAGCGTGATACCAAGGGCCTGTTGAAAGTCGCCAGTGCTGAATGAAGAGCCAGATTGAATACCGGCATCGCGACTGTCGTGGTTATTATCGACGTGAGGACTGATTTCTGAAGCGCGAGGTTGCACGTGCAGCGTGACTTTGGCCTTTTTTGGAGGTGGTTCCTGTTCCACGCCTTGCTCTTCCTCAGCCCACTCAGCCGGGTGAAGCGTGGCAGTAGTGATGGCTTGCATTGCCGAAGTTGCTCGTGTAGAAGCGTTACGCTTTGATCTTCTCAACCCGGGCGCTGGTGTATCGGGATCGTCGGGCATAACGGGATTGGCAGAGGTGATAGCTGCGTCAGCAGTATTAGGAGTGTGAGGTCCGCCGACTGCTTCTGTTGTTGCGCTCACGGCTTTCTGCTCGAGCGACTGAACTGATGACGAAGAATGTGGAGACTTCTCGGGACTGTGCTTCGGGGTCAGAAGTCCACCAGTATGGGTTTCCCCAGACGTTTGTAAGGAAAGGAATGGACGTCGTAAGGAAAATTCTTCTTTCGCCAGGGATTGAAGGAGAGTTTTCGTTGCTGGGTCCATGTCTTGGCCCATTGCGACGTCTGAGGACGTCATCTCGAGAGCTGTAAAGACACACCGTTAGCAAGTGAAGCGGTTGATCGTCACTCATAACAATCGAAGCAGCAGAACGATCAGCTTCGAAGAACGTTGTGCAGATCGTGAACAGCAACAAAAGAATGAGTAAGGATCGAAAGATATGTAGGAAGAAGAAATCATGGTCTCGTGAATGCTTCTGTGCCATCAGTTTAGATGAGGGCAGCATAAATCCGTAAATCCGCTAGGATGACGTAGGATACAGATGGCGAGCTGATGAAGAGAAAGTGACGCAATACTGACGTGAAATACGTTTATGAGAACAGACAGCAGTTCGTATGCTTTTCGACCGTCTGCTGTAGACTCTTGCGAACCTCAACCGCCAGTAACAAGAGATGTACTGTAAAAGAGCCAGCGACGCTCAGGTGTCGGCGGCAGATTACTGCACAGATGATGTAGGTTAGAAGAAGAAGAAGATGTGGTACATGCTGATCTGAAACAGTGTGCCGGACTGTAATTCACTGCTCTGTGTGCAAAATCAAGCAACGCTCAGAACTTGGCGGTGAACGCACTGTACTAGTGACGTGTATCAGATGATGTATATTGAAAAAGGAGGGAGGTGATACAGGCTGATGGACTGGAATTCACTGCTCTGTGTGCAAATTCATGTAACGCTCAGAATCTGGCGGTAAACGCACTGTACTAGTGACGTTGATCAAACGAGTAGAGAATGATAGCGCAGCTGTTCGAAAGTGGATCTGAAAATGCAGTGCTGGGATAGATATCGATGGTCTGACCAACGCTCACTTCTTTGCGCAGATTATACCTCTAAGTGGCGTTGGTCAAGAGTCAGAATGGGGAAGCGGTGTAGAAGATTTCAACGTCATTATATCACGATCACCAAGACGAGAAATCGACGAAGAAAAATATAGAAGCGACGTGAAAGGAACCCGAAGCTTTGTACTTACTTTGCTTGGTCGGACAAGTAGCAGTCTATGATCCTAAAGGTAAAAGAAGTAGTCAGCACCACAGCTTGGTCGAGGATTGTCTCAACAGGTGCGAGGATGTTACACTGGAAAGGCTCGCAGCTATTGAGGATGTTCTTGAGAGACACAAACTAAATTGACAAGTTCTTTACCTTGAATGCCTAGAGCACCTTAGTGGTTGCACTGGTGAAGGGTGTATATGGCTCAAGTATGGTCATTGAGGGTGTGAGCGATGTTGTAAGAAGGAAGAAGGATTGTGGTGGAAGATGGGTAGATATAGGGGGGGGTGAAACCTTCAGCAGTGAATTGAAGTCAATTCAGTTACCCACAGATCCGTGAAGAAGGTCGACTGATGGTCGAATCTGGCCTTCACGGATGTATGGTGACACTGTGAGTAGAAAAGAGTATTGGGGCGGAAATAGGGCGGAGTGGGGTAGGGTAGTAGCGTCAGCAATGAATTGAAGGGAGCTCAGTTGGCAGAGATCCGTGAAGCACGTTGGTTGATATCGATATCAAACCCAGCATTCACGGACCTGCAGTAACGCTGTGAGTAGAACGATTGGAGTGGATGCGGGGTAGATAGGAAGGGGAATAACAGCTTCAGCATTAAATCGAAAATGCTTCATCTACGACAAATACAGGAAAGCACGTGATCGATGATAAGAGATCACTAATCAAGAATCTTTGAACGGTACTTGAATACTGATGACGTGAGTGCTGATGGTCCTTGGCCGCAAGTCACGATTGCAGGACAGTACTCAGGTTCATGCGTGGTTCTCCTTGTGAAGTATGCTCAAGCATAGTGCTCAAAGGAATATAGATATGGGAATAGAAAGATTAAAGAAAATAAGAAAAGAGTATAAGAAATTTCTGCTTACTTGTTGTGGTATCGTGATGATGTGTTTGTTTCCGCAAAATGGCTGGCAGCACTGGGAGAGTCAGCTATACTCTTATGGCGTTCTACCTTGTGCATTGATGTGGTCATTCCTTGCAGTACTGGGGTCAAGAATGGCGCTCAAGGGCCCAAAGCTCAAAACTTTGGTTACCAAATGAAGGGTGCAAGTCTGAAAAGGATAGAGATGATGCTATACAAGACTTGTGGTACCCATAGCTAGAAATGCCAGTAGACTGTGGGCAATGGTGGACTTTGTGGAGAGTAGAGACGGTACCCATCATGCGTCATGGCCAAGCAGTATACCAGCAATCTAGGATAGGAGGCATTGATGGCTTGGATGACGTCTGCCACGACTTGGGGAACTGGACTTGACAGTGGAGATGAACTTACCTCGACAGAACGGCTGCTTGGAAGCCCCCGGTGGGCCTCGGGAGTTAGAGGAATCTATGAGATGGTCAAGAGATGTCGCACAAGCATAACCTGTGGACTGCGGTAAAGATATAATCTTTCGGAGAGGTAGGAGAGGTAAAAGAACGGAGTATAACCTTGATGGAGGTACAGTCGGGTTGGATGAAAGGAAGACCTTGGGGAATGTGGGAGAAGAAAACAAAAGTGGGGGATATAGCAGAGACGAGTGGGCTAACGAGCTTACGAGGAACTACTTTCCCTAAGGATTGTGAATGGGATATCCTACAGGGAACCGAGAGCGCCGTCTCTTGAACCATTCCTTGATTGGAGTTAGGAAGCCTCTGTGCTCTGGTGAATGGACCTAGCGGCGGCTAATATGGCGCCGTTGCTACGTATATAAGAAGCTTTGGGGATTGCGACAGCGCCTGGAATTTGGAAAGGGACCTGTGAATAAGGTAGGATGTCCCAGGTTGTGCGGTTGGACCCTCCTAATAGGCTCCCTTGGTGCTGGGGATTTCTTGGGATTTCCAAGGTTGAGCTGGGGATCTTCTCGGAACCCGGACCTTCCCACGTATTCACGTACTTGTTAGGGCTTCAGTGAAGGGGCATGCCGGTTTCTCGGCCGTTTCCTCATTCAGATTAGCATCATCATCGTCACACCGTGAATTGCGGTTCCTCTAAGTCTGTTGACAAGGGCGTAAGGTAGATAAGGTATGTTCCTTGGGGCCAACTGGAGGTAAGCTAAGCCATGCAGCTGTGCACCACTTGGACCACTGAGATCTTCCTTGCAAGAAGGGTGTCGACAGCTTACTTTAGGTAGGCAGGTCAATGCCCAAGTCGTGGAACGATCACAGAGTGCTGGAGGATTAATGGCCGTGGCTTCTACGGACATCTATTCACCCTTTTTATGTTTAGATCATCAAGTTCTGTCCAGTATGTCGCTTCCCGGAGCCTTCTGCGGCGCGCGGCACATGAAACAACCAGGCGGTGCTTCAATGGGATTCAATGATCCACCTCTCGTACTTGGCCATGCACGGAATCAACGTCGGCTCTCACACACGGCACACCTCCAAGAACTAGCTGTGCACGTGGGCGAACAGTGGACAAAGAATCCACCGATGACACTGTTGTGAGCGTGGGCTTAGCAGTCGCGGCAGCAAGACTATGTACTCCGGTTCTGTTCTATCCGAGGTATGTCGAACGGTGACGGATGCTAGTTACAGTGATGGTCCAGTTCCATCTCTGGCTGCCTTTCTCGTGGGCGTGGTGGGGTGTCGATTGGACTAAGGTAGTGCGGGGTTCTCACAAGACGTGTCATGTACTCATATGCACGTCATGTGACGCTACCAGGCTTGCCATTAGCTTACAATCTTATGGCCCGCATCTTCGAGTACCACAAGACTCGGGACGGCTTCTTGGATGGGTCAAGATACCTGTAACCTATGTAAGTTCTTGCAAGTCCAGCCAAACGTTTTTCCTAGCATTAGCATTTTATGTTCTATCGAATCTCATCCAGGGATCAATTCAGGATTCATGCCCAGTGCTGGGCTCTTCTGATTGGTGGCCCCTGCACAGGCGAATAGAATACCGTTTGTTCCTGCATGAGGTCGAAACTGATCTAGCCTTATGCCGTGTGCGGATTCCCACCGTCCCACGGTCCTGTCCTGTGGGATTCGACCGATGACGCGTGTCTACTACCGGGAAGAGGTGAGCGACCGATATTGCGTGTGATATGGTTGGAAGACATTGCTTCTTGCTTTCGGATAGGCTGAGAGTGGGCAACCTAAGGTACCTAGTAGTTGAGAAATGCATCCACCAGATTGAAGGCCGTAAACATGCCGTAACCAAGAGTTCAAGACTTTATGAATGATAAGGTAATCTTCACCTTGTGTTAAGTCGAAGTCCGGGGATAGGGGTGGCTTGAGCTTCCCCGCAGCGCTAGAAGCCGAGGGAAGAAGGTACTGTAGATACAAAAGCTGGGGAGTGAATCTAAGCAGCGTTGTGTCGTACTGTATTTCTGCTTTCATCTGAAGTCCACTGGCTATTTAGCTGTGTAGGTCCATTCGAAGTTTCCTCCAGCTTCAGACTCCAGGGAATTGGCAAGTATGGTCTTCACCTCTCCATCATGGGTCCCGAAGCTACCCTTTGACCCACCGGATTCCATACCAGTCTGCGACTTTATGCTCGATGAGCAATACGGACGGCATCCAATGAACCGCTCCAAGGCTCCCTTTACATGCGGACTCTCGGGTGCTGAGTACTCGATCGTGGAATTACGCGATCGCGTCGACAAGCTAGCCAGATCGTTATCAAAAGAGCTCGGCTTCAAGCCTAATGCAGGCACGGAGTGGGACAAAGCTGTGTGCGTGTTCAGCGTCAACACCGTATGTTTCGGGCCCATTGTGCAAGAATAACGCGGCCTGGGTTCCTCGCTGACAGTTGCAAATGTAGATTGACACCTTGACGCTTTCGTGGGCAGTACGTCGTCAGGATGTTGTCATATCCTGCGCCTGTAGCTGATTCTGGAGAGCACGCTAGATCCATCGTCTTTCCGGAATCTCGTCTCCCGCCAATGCTGCTTATTCTCCGTTCGAATTAGAGCATCAGCTCAAGTCATCTGGATCCAAAGCCTTATTCACATGTCTCCCCCTTCTGCCTGTAGCGCTGGAAGCGGCGAACAAATGTGGAATACCCAGATGTCATATATATCTTCTTGCTGTCCCGAAGGAAATTACCGGAGGCCTCTCGCCTCCAGAAGACCTGAAGACGGTAGATCAGCTTATAAAAGATGGAGGAAATCTGCCGCGGCTAGAAGATTTACGATGGGGGAAAGGTCAGGGTGCGCGGCAAACAGCATTCCTTTGCTATTCTAGTGGGACTTCGGTAAGTAGGTTGACTTAATTCAACAAACAGAGGTAGATACTAATTTAGGACCGCAGGGTTTACCAGTATGTAGGGGGCTCTATGCTGTTGCAGGTATCTGCTGATGTCCGCGCGACTACTTGCAGAAAGGTGTTATGATATCTCACCGAAACGTTATTGCCAACGTCTTACAAATCTGCACGTTCGAGAAACCGTATAGAGAGTCCTTGAAACCCCCCGGCGCCGATTATCCCGAACCGGAAGTTGCTTTGGGCCTCTTACCGCAAAGCCATATATACGCTTTGGTTGTCATATGCCATGCGACTACTTACAGAGGCGATCAGGTTATCAATCTTCCGAAATTCGAGATTCAACATTACCTCAATGCAATACAAAGGTTCAAAATGGCTACGCTTTATTTAGTAAGTCACATGTCCAGAATCAAAGCTGTTGTAGCTTTGCGTGTCGTCTTATGCCCGGACTAGTCAATTGAGTTGTTTGCTGATCTTCTTCGAATCGTTTTCAGGTCCCCCCAATTGTCATTGCCATGACCAAGAACAAGCCGCTGTGTGACAAGTATGATCTTAGCTCAGTCCTAGCACTGTTTACCGGTGCAGCACCACTAGGCCGAGAGACGGCGGAGGACTTGCAGAAGCAGTATCCCGAATGGAAAATTAGGCAAGGATATGGTATGCTCCTTCGCACCTATCCTTTCTTTTTGTGACGGCTACTCATTTGAACACTGCAGGGCTTACCGAGACGTCCACTGTGGTTTGCTCAACCGCGGCTGACGACATCTGGTTTGGCTCTTCCGGCTCTCTGCTCCCATCTTATGAAGCCAAGCTTGTTACCATTGAAGGCCATGAAATTACTGGATACGATCAGCCAGGCGAGCTTGTTGTGCGAAGTCCCAGTGTCGTTCTTGGCTACCTTAACAACGATCAAGCCAACACGGAGACGTTCCAGGATGGGTGGATGCGCACGGGAGATGAAGCAGTTGTCAGAAAGAGTCCTAAGGGAAATGAGCATATCTTTATCGTTGATCGGATCAAGGAGCTGATTAAAGTCAAAGTAAGGATACGGTGAAGGATGCCGATAGTCACATGGTTGATGCTAACATGTAATGACAGGGGATGCAAGTCGCACCCGCGGAGCTCGAAGCCCATCTTCTGACTCATCCTGCTGTCAATGATGCTGCCGTCATCCCAGTACCCGATGACGCCGCAGGAGAGCTCCCGAAGGCTTTTGTTGTCAAATCGGCTTCCGTGGGCTTAGAGGAGAATGATCGCATGCTGATGCGCAGTATACAGAAGCATGTTGAGCAGCAGAAAGCCAAGCACAAATGGCTGCGTGGAGGGGTGGAGTTTGTCGATGTGATCCCCAAGAGTCCTAGTGGTAAGATCTTGAGGCGATTACTTAGAGACAAGGACAGGGAGGCAAGGAGGCAGAAGGGCGCGAGATTGTAAATATCCTGGCGATGTCCAGGCGGTCATGAATGCAATTTGGCTGGCTAGCCCGCTTCTCGATGTTTAGATAGGGCTTTCAAAGAGCATGCTTCCTGAATCCTGATATAAGCTGCTATTATCTACCAATATATGCCTCCAGAGCCTAGCATCATCCTCCCTCTATATCTGCACTGTTTAGCGATGACGAAGTCTATCCGAAAGATTCGAGTCCTAAAGTTAGAATAGGGAATTGGATTTCTAAGCCCATTACACATACTCTTTCGAAGGGCTCTAATAAAGAGGAGCAATTCTACGCCTCTGACATTCAAACCCTCTTAGTATCTTCTCACAATGGCGTCTTCACATCCTTCGCACGAAGACGAAGAACCTGCAGAAGAAGAGCCCTCCCTTCTCGACGCCGATGAAGCCGGCGAAGAAATACCTACCGACCCTGACCACCCCATGAACTCGGATTTTGACGACGATGACGACGGGCCAGAGCTAGAAATTCAACTTCAGAACGACTCCCTCGCCTACTTCGACGCCCACAGCGACTCCATCTTCTGCATTGCCCAACACCCCCTCCACCCCCACCTCATAGCCACCGGCGCCGGTGATGACACAACCTATATCTTTTCCGCCGACATTCCCACTCCTGTCCTTCCCGTATCCTACGAATCCAACCCCTCGCCTACCCCCCGTGCCTCCCTTCCACCAGTCGCAAAGCTCACAGGCCATACTGATTCCTTAAATGCTCTCGCCTTCACACTCCCAGATGGCAAATACCTCGCAACTGGCGGTCTTGATGGTCGTCTACGTATCCATACCACCACGTCGCCCAACAACACCTATCCGCTCATAGCAGAATCACAAGAAGTTCCCGAAATCAACTTCCTCACTGTCAACCCCTCCCCCGCATACCCTAACACCCTCGCCCTCGGCGCCTACGACGGATCTGTCTGGGTGTACGCCATCAACCCAGAAGAAGACCCCAAAAACCCGCTACAAGTGCTACAAGCATATTACAAGCACACAGAGCCCTGTACCGCGGGCGCGTGGACGCCGGATGGCAAATTGTTGGCTACTGTAGGCGAGGACGGTAGCTTCTACGTCTGGGATGTCTTTGGCGAGGCTGCTGCCGCTGGGCTTGCGGGCTCAAGTCAAGGGCAAGCGCTCGTAGGCCTCACAGCCGAAGACCAGCGTTTCGCTGTCGAAGGCGGCCTCTTCAGCGTCGCCATTGCTCCCTCAGGCGCCTTCGCAGTTGTAGGCGGCGCTGGAGGAATGATCCGCGTTGTCGGACTTCCTCGCCTCTCTGCCACCTCGAATACCCAAGCTACACAGTCATCAAAAGGCGGCGGCGCGAAAAACAAGCCCGGCGGAGGAAAACAAGCCGGCGGCAAGCAGTCCGGAGCCGCAGCAGCTAGCGCAGGCACCGCAGGCCAAATCCTCGCCTCTCTCCAAGCCCAATCCGACTCCGTCGAGACTCTATCCTTCTCCTCCCCGCCCCTCACCCTCCTCGCCGCCGGCAGCGTCGACGGCTCCATTATGCTCTTCGACATCGCGCACAGCTTCGCCGTCCGGCGCCACATCCGCGAAGCGCACGAGGAATACGCGGTCGTGCAGGTGGAGTTTGCGAGCGGACAAGGGCAAGGGCACATCCTTACGAGCTGCGGCCTTGATGGCGTGGTGCGGAGATGGGATACTAGAGGCGGCACGACGGCGGGGCCCCAGGGGCTTATGGGAGAATGGAGGGGACACAGAGGCGAAGGAGAGGGGGGCGGGGTGCTCGGGTTCGTGCAGGGGGGGGAGGGAGGTAGGATCGTAACGGGTGGGGATGATGCGGTGGCGTTGGTTTTTGATGGGGGGAGGCCTGGGGGGTTAAGGGGATGATGGGGTGGTGGTGATGATCAGATGAGTCATATAGATGAGAAGCACCGCGCAGCCGCGGTGGGGATAGAATCGGATCTCATCTTTTCTAGCCGAATTGGTGGGTTCCTCCATTCGTTTCGAGCAGACATCCCGCGCGCTTCTTGCAACTGTACTGGCATCTAAGCCTTAAGTCTCGACATTACCGACCGGTCCTCCCATAGCTGCAACAGCCATCTTTCCCTTCCTTGCCTTGTTCACAACCTCCCCTATCGCCTTCCACTCCCCGCATTCTTCTCCTCTCCCTTCTTCCCCCCCTCCCCCCCCTCTCCCACAGCCCCCCACCCTCCTCTCGCACTCTCCCACCCCTACTCTTCCCCCTTCCGTACCGTAGTATCGAAAATTTCGCTCTAGTTCAATGTCCTATTGCGTAATACTGTAGCCCAGTTGTTGGTGGAATTGGTTTGGCGTGGGGGTTTGGTGGCGGGGTTAATGTGTTTTTGGAAGAGAGAGGGGTGGGAGGGAAGAGAAAAGGGGAAAGAGCGGAAAGGTAAGGGAGGAAAGGTAAGGGAGGAAGGGGACGGAAGGGAAGGGAAGGGAAAGTGGGTCGTTTCATTGCTTTTATAGAAAGGACACGATTCCCGGATTTTCCGGCTGCGTGGTGGATTTTTTTGGCAATAGAGATTGTATATGCTAATCTCTCGCAAAACATCTAATCTGGGAAATGAGCGGATTGTGGATTGGAAAGTGCAATGAATGGATGGATGATCGAAAGGATTTTTTTTTCAAAACGGACAAAAGCGCACTCTTTGTTTCTGTCTCAAAAATAGTATAACTGTACATACCTTAACCTTCGAGTCAACTGACGAGATTTGTTGCCCATGAGATTTGATTTAACCATACAGACATGTACGGAAATGGCTTTCCGTATCCCAAACATTCGTTTTAGTCTAACGGTCGGCCTGGCCGCGTTTACCTATCATTTATTTGGTTTCTGACTTTCTGCACTGGTGCGATGGGAGTCAGGAGCAGTGTTGGTGTCGCTCTGGTGTATGAGTGGAGAGGCAATGAAGGATTGGAGGATTGGAGGAGGGAGAGGAGATGGAGGATGTGATGAAGGAAGAAATGGCAGATGGCAGGTAGAAGGAGGAATGATGGAGCGTGGAGGTTGTGGTACAGGTGGTGTATTGATGTTTGATGGATGATTGCGAGGATGGTTTGATGCTATGGATTAGATCTTCCGTATCACTAGACTTTATTACAAACGATTGCGTTCTGGAGCTCTGCTTCTTTAGCTGTATACCAAATCCAAAACATGAGGGGAAAGAAAGAGTGCATATCCCACAATTTTGCGTAGTACGGATGGTGTGGTAGAGGTAAAGGTTTGGAGTCTTCGGTCGTGGACTTTTAACGGAAACGTTTGGTTGCCAGTTGGTGTCCGGTACGGTACCAAGGTTTCAAAGTGCTAATATCCGCCTACGATGTCTGTCAGCCTAGTATCTCCCAAATAGCGACATCAACGTTCCCGTACCTCACTTAGACTTTGACAACAGCCCTTCCTTCTCATCCATACGGTATCGCGGCGCCCACATTGAGCACAACAATTCCGCCTGTGTCCTCACAGCTTTCTTTCCCTCCCTCGAATCCCCCCACTCTCCTCCACATAGATCCGCAAACTGGCGAAACATGTATTCTGTAATTTCTTCTTTGGAGGTTTTTCGCTTATAATACATATCTTGAATAATGGCGTCGTGATGGTTTGTGACGTTCTGCTTGTCCACGCTACGAGGAAGATAACCGGTTTCGGTTAGGATGGTTCTGCATGTAGGATTGCCGGTGCCGGACCTCTCGCTAGCAAGGAGAACTTGCACGTCCCCTGTGAAAAGGTCGGCCTTTGGTGTAGTTCGGGGAGTGGATTCCTTCGCTGATGGTGCTGAAGCATCTTGATTTGTGCAAGACATTATGGGGGTTTAGTTCGTTGAAAGTTGAGTAGTATTAAAACCGTGAGAGTGATGTCGACTGTTTCAAGTATTGGGAACCGACAAGCTTGAGCTGTATGTACTGAGGATAAAGAACGGAGGTGTAGGAAAGGAATACATGGCGCTTGATGATTTAACTGATCTCCGTGTTAGAGTTGATAAGAAACGAAATATACGTATTATGGTGTTATATCGTTGACATGTATATAACGGAGAACTGTGTTCCTCTGACAGATGGTTTTGTATGGTGTTGGATCTAAGCCGCATTTATACTTGTGACGGACAAGAACTTGTTCTAGCACTGAAAGCCTTTTTGACTTAGCTTAGATTGTCGACACATAAAACCGACGAGGTATTATGTAGTATCCAATGCGTTGTTTAGTGTCCGTTGAATTCTCAGGTGATTGGATAATTCTGTTAGTTCTTGAGTCATCGGCCTTATAATTTTCTTCCCTGAATGTACTCGGTCATGCCGCCTGAGAAGACCTTTGTCACTCTTGGAATTTTCCTAGCGTACTATCATCGAGGTATTGATATAGAAGACTCCCTCAATTAAACTCTGGTTTTCACTGATGTTGACTGTGATACAAACAGTAATCAAGAGCAATCAGCCGGCTTGGCGGCAGCAGAGGGATAAAGAAAACCCAAACTTGAGCAAACGTGCTACCTCTGATACAAGGTCCATGCTCGAATTTCCAACCCTAAAGCTTCTAAGGTTGTCTGTGTAGGCTATTCGGCGGATGTAGAGTTCATAAGAATAGAGGTGGCTATTCAACAGACTAGTGGGTTCATTGTCCCTAGATATATAAGTGCTTGGTCCTTTAGGCTCAAAGAGACATTGTCCACTGCGATTGTATCAGAGTACCGTTAATCCAACGTTGGGTGGAAGACTGTGATCTATTCAATGTGATGTGAGGTTCTTGCAGCAAGCCTACCATGTCTTGTAATCCCAACAATGTACGGTCGGTCCCCGGTGTATTTTGGCCTTTGAAGCCAGTGGATAAGGGTTTTGGCCGCGACTGAAAAGGAAAGCTCATGTTCTTGGGAGATTCTTCAAAAAGTTGTGGTAGGCGTTTCATGAGAAGAAGTCCATCTGGTTGCGATGACAGAAAGTATTGAGCAGCATAGGGTAAGGATGCGGTTCGTATGATGCAAACAAGCTTGAGACAGACCTCACTCTGATCAGCGATCGCTGGAGGATGGTATGATGAATCGCAGGATGACTCTATGGCTCATCATAGCCATTTTTGTCAGTGGAATCATAGATGACTCTACGGTCATCGTGCCCAGCGTATAAGTGACGCGCTGTCCTTGCGACTAGGGTAGTATCGATGTACCACATCACAAAATTGAGACTGGCATGGCTCAAGGTCTGAAGG
>JAABUL010001246.1_pt1 | contig 49398 bp, 46 predicted proteins | sample 5559151 | NCBI WGS metagenome assembly JAABUL01 (sample SAMN10711876, study PRJNA513368) | rock metagenome | isolation source: Antarctica rocks | place: Antarctica: Victoria Land, Pudding Butte sud
ATCTGGAGCCACTCTCTGTCTAAATACTTGTGGATGGTCGACCAAAGTTGGCTCTGACATCGTATCAATCAAACCGAAACAAATCTTTCCATCCTTAAATCAGTCAATCCCTCTATATTTCCCAGTAATTTGAATTGCCACTAGTCCATTTGATCAAATTGCCCACCCGAGGTTCTCAATTTCATGCATTGCCTCGACGCGTTATTGCTCACCCGCTGCAGAGGCGTTTGCTCTCGGATTAAGGCTTGCGTTGATCAATTGCCACTTGCCAGGCTATCAAATGTGCTAAGACAAATTTCTATGACTTAAAGTGGAGTGTGATACTACCAAGCACCGCAAGGATGAAACGAGTATGGTAATCGTTCTCTATGGCTATGCTGTTCATCTTGATTTGGATTTGCGTCGATATCTATGACGATCTGTCGTGGTTGTCCAAAGGAAGGCCATATGCGGTTCGGCTTGAAGGTCATCATTGGAGTGGAACACCGCGATTGACTTTCCCTAGTTTTATAATTAATTAATGATACGACAGGTGCACTCATACATCGCTGTGATCACTCAATCGGGCTCTCCCCACCTTCTAACAGGAATTGATGTGACCATAAGGAGTATATCGTTTTCGAGCCGAGAGGCCCGTGGAATTGAAAGATCCTGGCACGAACGGATGATATCAAGGGATCGCCTATGCATAAGCGACCGGCGAAGCTCGAAGCTTGCTTTGCATCTTGTGTGGCTACGTAGAGCTTGAGATTTGTGCCATGAATCCCATCAATATCATATTCAGGAAGTTGTGACAGAACATTGCCTTATGCCATACACACTGATCTCAAACATGCCCAATTCCTCTTCCCACCTTCTCATCTCTCTTATGTGCCCGTAACCCTCAACACAAAATTCACGACCACAGCCCCACCCAACACAACAGCCAGCACCGTCGGTCCGAACCGATCATCAAAGCCTCCCTGCCCTCGTAACCGAATACTCCTCGCCCTCCAATGGAAAGTAACGAGCGCATAGACCATACACCCCATCGCGACTACCGTGAACAGCCCCGCACAGATCAAGCTCGTAGCGTCGTGTCCGAAGTTCAGCAGACCGATGGAGAGGCCGCCGAGTATGACGGTGAAATTGAGCCAGGAGAGGAAAGTTCGTTCATTGGCGAAAAAGACTTTGGGCTCGACGCGGGTGGGGAGGGCGATTCGTTTGCCCGGGGCGGTTTGGAGGAGCGGTTGCGACGACATCTTCGGGGTGGTGTTTGTACAGTAGTATTTGCAGAGCGATCAAGGGACGCCGCGAGATTATTGACAGGCTAAGAGGAGGTCAATGAGGGAGCCCATTGGGAGGAACTTGAGAAGGTGTGCGACGGGGTAGGGAGACTGCAGTATCTAGCTCCTGTCGCAGAGGACCCTCACCTGGTGTGAAAGGGCCTTCACAAGGCCATCGGATATATGGACATGAACAGTAGCGGGCTTGATCCCGATATCTACATGAAACAGAACAGTGATGCTTTTCTCCGGCACGCTTAATCGATGTGTGAATTTTGACTCCAGGAACCTCAAAGAGAACGGGCCCCTCGGGCCGCGGCGAGAAGGGGGGCACAATTTTGGCTCGGTTGAGGTTTCCATTTCTGTCACTCAGTTGAGCTTTGACTTATTATCAAGCTAAAGCACTCGCTACAGGGGTATCGAGCTATGCAATCAATAGTCTGCACCTTAAGAAACATGTTGTGACATGTCCCACACAATCTCAGAACACTTCCCTCCCGTAATCACCGCTTACATCTTCCCAACGTCTATAGATCATCATCTAGTCCTTCGAGCATTCGTCTGTTCGCTGGGACCATTGTAAGCGGTCAGTGCTTGAGGACCGGTGGAAGTCTTACCCATAAAGCTCCTTCAGACCTGGTACTGGAACCATGGCAAAGATAATCGTCATTATCGGAGTGTTCCTGACCTTCTTGCCATTGCCGCTTTGCGACGGTATGTCATTCCCTTCTCGTAGCTTAGGATCCGTCATAACCTCGAATGGCTCTTCACCTATCTCATCCTCCTCTTCATCGGTGGATTTTCCTTTCTGGCCCGTCGCCGGACCCTTCTCCCTTTCATTGAATGCGTTGTGATGCGTAACTCCATCTCCAGCTGTGATTTCATTCCTTTCGGACAGCTTCCCTCCACCACCTGTACACTCGATTCGCCTCTGCTTCAGTTTCAACAACTCCCCGTGTAGCTTGTTGTACTGCCACCACTTCCCCTTTTCATTCTCGATTTGTTGCTTTGCAAGCTCAACGACACTGCACAGCTTGCTTGCGACGTTCGCCTTCGCACATAAGATCACTATGCCAGGCTTCCCTTTGGTATCTGCAAAGCGGAACTTTCTTAATCTCTCAAGCAGATTACGGACTCTGGATTCAATCTTCGCTGACGAGATGATGGACATCGTAGAAAAGTCATACTGACCTGCGAGACACCGGAGCTCAGGAGGAAGCTCTTGATGTTCGGCCATGGGAGCGGGATCGGGACCTGTAACAGCGCCAATTATAGGCGAATTAAGTTCTTCCATCTCAGCAGTGCATGACTCAGAGACATGATCCAGTCCCGCATTTCCATTGAGCCTCAATCGTTTACCAGTTGTTTGGGAGATTCCCTGCACATCGTCTTCATCTCGCTGACGCTTGTTGGAGCGATCTTCCGCTGTCTGGAGGAGTATGTCTTCCGTACCGCGATTTGGCGAAGCTATGGACTTCTGGTCTGTAGCAGGTTGACGAAGGTTGTCTGTCTGTTCGTCACGTAGCGTCGAATTGGCCTCGGAACGTTTCACGGACCGATCCTGAGAGTTGCCCGCCTCTACTGACAGCTTACGCTTGGTGCGCGTCGATTCAGTATTTGAGGCCTCGTCGCTCTTTGATGTTGGGTTTGCATGAGCCTTCCCTTTAAGGATTGTATTTTTGTGCTCCGATGCCATCATCGAAAGCGAAGTAATCCGTAGAAGGACCTGGAACAGTGCGGACTTCGTGACGGAATCTCGAGAAGCCAAGTGAATATGTCAGGCGTGGTGTCCGCGCTATTATCACGATGTGAGAGAAAGGTTGAAGAAAATGGAATGAACTTGCAGGATGGTAGTCGTCTGTTCGAGCTGCCAGTTGACCGGAATATACAGAGGCAAGGCAGCATTAAACGGAGCTTGGAATACCGTGATCTAGTTCTATCTGAAATGTACGACCTCACTTTACCACCTTTATACTTTACTGTACGATAAGTCACTGTCGTCAACAGCATCTGGCGCAGGGAAGTACCAGCAGGATTCTAGTGGCGGAAGCTACAACTAACGCGACTTCCGTGATAAGCGAACAAGGAGGCCGATCGATACCATGGACGCGTCTTAGAATAACGGACATATCTCCTCCTGGCTCTGCTATGGACTTCCACATGTCGATAGCCTGACGCTCTGTGGAAGAGCGACGGGGACCACTCCGAATTACGAATTACGAATTACCAAAGCCAGGTCAATTGGTCCGTTATCTCTGCTGTCTCACCTGTTGTTGTCCGCTGCAGCCAGGTCGGGAATGTGCATATTCTATGCTCGCAAGAAAAACAAGTTTTGCTGCGGTCGTAAATTGTGCTCACCCTCAGCATAAGAACGTACCTCTCTGATCACTCCTTTGCTCTAAGTACTTATCTAAGATACGTATTTAGATCAGCAGATCAAGATTGCTCTCCCTCTTAGCCTCTTCACTTCGGGCGTTTCTTTTCTTGGCCGCAGCCCGCCAGGCCGGCAAGCGTCGTAATGGCTCACAGTGCGGCATCCCTTTTCCCTCGACCCCTGCGCTGTCGCACCAATTAGCAACAATGACATGGCGTAATCCACGACACCCGTTACCAAACTTGGCAATAGCGCTCCACTCGGCTCATTCGAGGCCCGCTCTTGCAGGCCTCCAACCAGATTCCGATCCTTCTTTTTGCCCTGCAGCTCGCTCTGACTTCTAACTTCAGCCAAATTCGGGGCCCACCATCCCCTTCCCCGCCCCCCCCCAAAAGCCCAACGTCAATCCTGAAGTCTCTCACATCACCACTTCACCACCAGCCTCACTTCCTCCCACCCTTGCGCTCCTCCATACAATACCTTTTTGTAATTTTCAATCGATTTTTCTCATTCATCATCGCCTTCTAGTCCCTTCTTACGATTGATAATCAGCACTTTGCGACCGGTCGTCACTACCCACCCTCTTTCATTTTCCACGGTCGCGCATCGTATCTCCGCCAAGAGACTTGTCCGAGTCACTACATTCATTCACCACTCCCCCACAAGGTTGTCAGCGACGAACCTTTGTGCCCATCTTGGATCCTCGACGTCGTCGCGTCCGCCCTCTTGTCCCTTTTAACCTCCAAAGACCTCTTTGCGACGTCAACCTGGGTCTCTCCGATCAACCGAGGGAGTTGGCGGCTCTACCTCCTTTGTCTTCGTACGTCAGCGAGACACATATCCAATGCTTCCGTGGTAAATGTTGCAAGACGGCCATGATCGCGTCGCATGGCATGTTCTCGTTTCCTTTGTTCCCCGGCACTCGAAATGAGAAGGCAGTACCTGGCAAAGGCAACTTCAAGCCAACGAAGCCGGCTATGACTCAGGTACCACTCCCCAATAACTTCAACAAAATGAAGAGGAAGCGTAGCGACACCAGTCCAGTGTCGCCCCGCTTGGGCTCACCTGTACCAAAGAGGAGGCTGGAGACGCTGAGCTATGTCCAGATCCCTGCTTTTGATAGTCAACCAACAGCATTTCCGACTCAAGGAACACAGACAGGAGAGGTCAGCATGCTAGATAAGTTTCAGGCGTCGCCCTATCAAAGTTCGAACGTTGGATTGGAACGAGCATCCGAAACCTTTCAAATTCACGATGGCTTGAGCCACCATAAGTCTATGGACAACAGCAATCTAGAGCACCCTGGGAATGCTACAAGCGCTACAGGCATCTGCAAAACGACCGCTCTTCATGAAGCCATCGAAGCCCAATTCGGGCTCGAAATACTTCTTAAACACAAGGAACTGCGTTTGATCGATCAGGAGTTTGCGAAATGCCAAGCTGCGCTGGAACAGCTACGACGCTGTCAAGTAATCCCGTATCCCGCAATGTCTTCGGATTTTGAAGCTATGCAAGCCGTCAGTAGAGGCACTGGACCCGTCTTCAACGATCGAGCACCACGCGCTGCTCCATGGGGCGTCGCAAATGGACCGTACTCTCGTCACTATGAACGATGGCTGATTCCTGATTCCGCGTTCGACGAAAGCATTCCCGAATGCGTGCAGGCGCCCATGTATGGTGGTAAATGTATGCCGGATGGAGCGACTAGAGGTTCCAAGTCGGATGCAGGGACGTTTGGCAGCCTATCGAGGTCTCAGCGTGGATCCAACGGTGCGAGACTGAAGGCACTTCCGCACGGGTATCCAGAACCAAAGGAAGAGAAAGGCCCCATGATTGTGAAGCGTGGGTCTGATGGCAAAATGGTCAAACTGGTCTGCTTGGACTGTCGTCGCAGCAACTTTAACAGCGCTCAAGGTTTCATCAACCACTGTCGAATAGCGCACTCGCGACAATTCTTAAGTCATGATGCTGCTATTGAGGCGAGCGGTGAAGAAATTGATGTGGATGCAGAAGGACTAGCGGGGGAGATGAACCATGGCTCACAGGCCACCGCTAGCTCCGTGCTAGTACACCCACTAATTAGAGCTTCTACTCACCTGGCTAGAGCACCCATGGAACATTCAACCTCTTTATCTTCAAAACAGAAAAGGTTACAAGCAAGCACTTCAGATACAGGTCAGCGACCAACGGTTATGAGCATATCTCCAAATATGTTTACCCCTTTGCAACCGACCGTGGCAGCGCCGGCTGCCCAAGCTGACCCTGCCCCCTTCAATGCATCTCCTCAGACCCCTCATCTATCCGCTCTCTTTGCCAAAATCGGTCGCGGTGGTGATCTCGACGAGATGGTGAATTCAGCCAGAGCAAGGCCTGACGTTGATCTTTCACCCTCAAGTGACGAGGAGGATGATGCAGAAGAAGAAGCGATGGAGGTTGCAGCAGGAATCACTAGTGCGCATCAAAGTCGTAGCACCCGCGGTGTGTTACGAGGTAGTGATCTCCTAGCAAGGCGGTCCAAGTCGCCCATGCCCTCAGACCACACGCCAGTCCATCAACCTTTCTCCAACGTGGCGCAGAAGCCACCATACCTATCCAACATCAATATCCACCAAGCCTACCCATCATCATACCATCCACATGAAGCACGAGAAGACCACAATACCTCCATGCAGGAGAGTAACACACCCTTTGACCTCAGTCCTAATACTATCGAGGCACACACAGCACCCAGTCTCGTGTCAGATGACGGGGATTATGAGAACACGCACTCTGATTCTGAGAGCCCTAGTCCCGCTGAAGCTGATGATGAGGAGGATCATTACATACACGCCGAGGTGATGGATCACGATGATATGGATCTAGGAGAAGGTACTTCTGCAGAGCATCAACTTGGTTTAGGGGGGAAACCTCACAGACCGACGACAGGGGTGAGATCTTCGGCGATGAGGACACCGATGGCTATCCACAATGGAGACTCAGAGCAAAGACATGTTAGCTTTGCGAGTCCAGGGAGAAGGGAGAGACGCGGCTCGAGGCCCAAGGACGAGAAATAATTCCCAACATCTGGTTCCCGGCAAACTTGGAGCGAGTGTTGGAAGGGTCGAATTTGCTATCATATTCTTTTTATCACAGTCTAAGATCAGCAGTATGTGCTGCAATCAGGGCAAGCGATGGCGTTTAGGAATGGGTGGCTATCTTGTGTATAAGATGATTTGCTTTCAAGGCAGGAACTGTGTTAACACATCATTGGCTTGAATTTTCTTCACCACGCGTTGGGGGATATCCTGGCTATGAGCCTGCAGGTGTATGCTACACACATGGTAGCGGAAATGACCTCGAGTGAGCGGAGCGCTGGGTTCGATAACAGTACAATGGAATCCATGTTGGCATCCTTTCACTACAAATGACATGCTTGTCAATATTGCTCAAATCTAGAGAATGCATTTTGGTTTGATGGCAGGGGACTCCCCGTCCCTGCAGATACATCCAGCGTCGATCAGACTAGGTCTCACTCATGGAGATCATTGGTAACGAAGTTGAAATCTGCCTGCAGCGAGCAGGGGCGGAGAATTCATCTGTGGCCGACCGATACAGTTATATCCAGTACATATTGATAATTGGCGAGCTTAAGTGTAGTGTAGAACGTGGTTTCATCAAAGTCATCGATTGAGACTCAGGAGTTCTTCGATATACTGCCTTGCATCAATGCCAATGCCCTCAGCCAGCTTACCAGGACCCCATGCCGCACTCGTACTCGACCCACTGACTTCTCTTCCAAACCTACTGCTCGATTTTCTCGCAGCAGGGGTAACATAATCACTGGCTTTTCTGATGAGGAAGGCTTCTCGAAAGCTGTTGTGATCGGCATCAGTGTTCTGCTTGAGAGGCGCATGTGGTAGCCTCATCCACACGACCCACCATCCCCGTGAAGTCTTGCATGTGCGTTCAAGTTCTGACATATTCCAACGGGTGGAGGTGTACGTATTCAAGATCTGCGAGTGGACGCTCAACGCTTCTACACGACTCCAAGGTGAAGGCGGAGACTTCTCATTGGAAGCCGATTTAGGCTCAGGGATATTGGGAATCGTGGTGTGTATCGTCAGGCGCACGGGGTCGTAGACAAGGTCGCAAATCGGCTGGGTACTGGCAATAGAGGCAGTGCTTTTCGGGCTAGCCGCTTCCCAAAGACGCTCGAACACTTTACTGGGAGATGTGCTGGCCAAGAGGGGGCGCTGTAAAGGTCCTAATTGATGATGAAGAGATCGATAGAAGGACGGTATGGCGAGAGCAACTGTTTGAAGCTCGAAAAGAAAGGTGAAGATGAATGGTTCTTGTACGTAAACAACGACTCGCACGTGATCAAAGTAGACCTCGGCTGCCCTCTCCGAATCGTTCAGAGAGTCTGTGTTTGGTCGAGGATCTCTCGGTTTGACTCGCTCAACATGGAGCTTTCGCATCACCACACAATTACTCAAATCACTGCTTTCCGAAGCGATTTCAGTATCTGTGCTGGCTACCGTATTAGGACCAACAGTCTCCGCTTGAATGCCTTCTTCAAGGTCACCCTGGAGACCTATCAGAAAGTAACCACGTGACATGTCCGGGTCCCGCGCAGTTTCGCGGTTGTCAGAGCTCGTTGTTGACGTTGATGCTTTGCTGATATCCTCTCTGCGGAGGCTCGACACTCGTCTGTGGATGGGCGGTCTGCCAGATGGGATGCCCCATGTGGAGCCATAAACTCCAAGTGTAAGATATTTTACGAAAGTATCTGTACCAGAGCTGGCATCATGTGAAGACGCATCTACGCCAGATGGCTCATCCTTTGCGGGGGTTGTGTCTTTGCCCAAGGCAGAACTTGCACTTGCTATTGGGCGTGTCTTGTCTAGAGCAACGATAGACGGGGGGATGCGAGGACCTCCAGTCGAGCCGTTAGAATTCTTGTCTGGCTTGTGGCTTTGCGAGAGTGCGGCATTGGAGCCGCTTCGCTGTTTGTCAGCTGTCATGCCTGAATGACTATTATCTGGCGTCGATGACCGTATCTTCCTCCGTTTCCGACGAGGTGCAGACGATGGATTGTCCCGGACTCCAAATGCATCCTGTCCATGCATATGAAGCCACTCCATCCAGCTGGAGATGTTCCTCACAGAATCCCTGCTCAAAGCGCCAATGCCCGAAAAAATGATGCCGTCAGAGGGCTTTGGATAGTCGCCGGAGAACCGCCAACCCGAACTGGTATCTCGTGAAATATGCCCGGACGAGGACCTCAACCAGGGGTGTCGACTGGATGGAGGTGCATCTCCGAACCGCGACACCACCAAATCTACAAGACCCTCAGTCCTTCCAACGAAGCCTTCGAGCACTTCTCTCTCACCGCTTCCCCACTCTTCTTCTCCTACACCAATTCCAAGCTCACCGCCGGCAGCAAGCTTGAGCCCATTGAAGATATCGACCGCAGGGTTGCCGTGTAAGAGGACATCCCAACTACTTATGAAAACATCCCAAAAGCGCTTCAAAAAGCCACAGAATTTTGGTCGTGGAACCCGCGCAAGAAGCTCTGCAATTGATTGTGCTTGGTGGATAAGGAAAATGTGGTGAGCGCGAAGGATCTGTTGCAACAGCAATGCAGGTGGGCAGACTTCTCGTGCAGAGTATTCGATAGGAATCGCAGCCTTTTGGGCTTCATTTTTGATAGACTCCTCAGGCGAGGTTGGAAGGCGTGTCAGATCAATGGACTATGTGAGACGTCAGTCTCGCTGTAGATGAGAGTTACACAAAATCCTACTGCCAACAGCCAGAAATCCGTCTCGAGCTCGTGCAAAATAATCCGAGACTTTTCAGTCTCAATGGAGTCTACCGATTTACCATTGGAGAAGTTTCTTTGAATCCTATCAGTTAAGCCCATTTCCAAAAGGCCAGTAATGAGTACTTGGCGAAGCTGACCATTCCCTGGGCCAATCCAATTTGTCGTAGTTTTTCCTCCTTCTCCTCCTTGGTCTCCTCGACTTCGCTAGAATCAACACCATCGCCACCTCTCTCAGCGCCATCTTTTGGCCTCGAGTAGTAGTACAATACTTGATCCTCAAAGGTCTCGTCAGACGAGCTCAAAGTAGGGTTGTATATAGCTAAAAATGAGAGAGTCGCGGGAACAACGCCGGCGCGTTCGAGGGAGATGGACATCTCATGATGGAGGAAGTGAAGGATATTTTGAAGGAAGACCTGATCCAGCCGATCTCGATGGTACCATACGAGCAATGGGACTGCAGGATGGTGATGCAACTAATCGATGGGCTTTTGCACGGAGAAAGAGTCCCGTTCTACCGACGCTAGTCAGAATGCAGCTCCCAATTCCAACCAACGGGATTCTTTTGGTTTACCGCTTTCACTATCACTTGCCAGCCAGCCTAACAATTCTGCCGTCTTCGACACAGGAGTGACAATATCGGGCCATCGCACTGCCCGAAAGTTGTCGCACATACAAAAGCAGATCGTGTAGCGCAACATCTTCACAAATACCCATAGCATCAATCTGAGCAATCATCATGTCTGACAATGGGGCTGCAGCAGAGGATGATCGCTCACAAATTAAAGACGAGGGTGGAGATGATGAAGTAAGAGATGGACCGTTTCGCTATGTTCACTGCTACGACGTGTGCATGCGCCTCGAAAGTGGCTAGGGGTGCTGCAAGACCGTAAAAGAATGGGCGCTGATCAAAAAATTGTGCAGGAAGAAATATCAGCAATGAAGAGGAGGGTAGCTGAGATGGAGGCAGAAGCAGCGAAGTTGCGAGACATGCAGGCATCATTGGATCAGCAAGACAACGATCTGCGGGAAGACAAAGAGGACATTGATGCGCGAAGTATATTTGTTGGCAACGTGGATTACGGCGCATCACCAGAAGAGATTCAAGCGCATTTCCAAAGCTGTGGCTCGATCAATCGAGTCACCATATTGCTCGATAAGTTTACTGGACATCCTAAAGGGTCCGTGTCTTGAATCTGGCATCGTCTTCCCTAATGCTTGCTTGATCATCTGCACAAATGTTTATTTGGGAGGTTGCTGATGGAGAAACGTAGCTATGCTTACGTCGAATTCACCGAGCCACAACTTATTGCTCAGGCACTGGTGCTCAACGAGAGTATGTTCAGGGGCAGGAATCTCAAAGTCAGCTATCTCCCCCCCTCTCTTCATGCCGCAGCTGCTGATTTTATGGATCAAGGTAGTACCCAAACGCACTAACCTACCTGGCATGACTCGTGGAGGCCGTGGCGGTCGGGGAGCACCTCCTCCACGCGGGCGAGGTGGATATGGGCGAGGAGGCTACGACAGGGGAGGTTATGACCGTGGCTACTCTCCTCGAGGCGGTTACCGTGGAGGATACCGAGGTCGACCTCGAGGATTTGCACCATACTGACCAATCTGACCTTTACAAGGGGGCTGTATGGAATTATGTGGCTGGGAAATCAAAGAATTGACATATCCAAGCCGACCCACCTATTTTGCGTCGACGAAGGAAGCAAGGACTGAATATAAATTGGGGGGACTAAGATGCGTACGGAGCTCGACAGGACTTGATTGACTGTATCAATAGGCATCTTAATTCCACACATTCTATTTGGATAACTCAATCATGCTTATGAGAATAATTATTGTAGCATGTTTTATATTTCTTGGGGGGAAAGCCATCTATATTCGGGCGTCGGACTCGATACTCCGTCATGGTGATTGTAGGGCTGATGTTTCCAAATCGAGCCTTCCATAGCAGTGGGGAAAAGTCAAGCGTAACAACCTTACTGTAACTTCCAACAAACCAGGTCTACTCTCAAATCCTTGTCCCGAATTGATGCTCATGGACTGCTGTTTTGAAGATAGGAAACATGATGCGATGAGGTAGTCCGAAATATCCACCTACACAGCCCCCTCGAGCCTCAGAACCTTCGGGACCGTTAGATCCTGACCGCTCGGCCTCCACCTGCGCGCCTCACCTCTCTGACGGCATTGTTGGACGAACCTGGAGGCCTACTGAGCGTGTGAGACTGTGCATTGGCGATATGGAATCCGACCTACCAGCGTATGTTGCCTCTTAGCAGTGAGCGAATCATATCAAGCTGATGGTGAACAGGGCGCCGAACCTGAGGGTGACGAGTATGTTCTTCTCGGTGGCTTGATTAATATATCATCTGTGGTGGGACTTATATTGAACAGTAATTGCGGCCGATGGTCTATATAAACGCGATGTTTTCAGTAAGTCGCCGCTCAAAGCTCGACTTGGTCAGGTAAGGACTGACCGGCATCACTGTAGGATTTCCCGATCCCTTTGCCGTTGCGACAATATCGGGAGAGCAGACTCGAACAACGTCGGTGATCAGGAAGACACTGAATCCATACTGGAATGAAAGCTTTGACATGTATGGGGCGCAGATCCGTCTTTGGGAAAAGGAGAGGCTGACGTGCAATAGGCGAGCATCGGAAGAAAGCATTTTAGCGATTCAGATCTTTGATCAGAAAAAATTCAAGAAAAAGGATCAAGGGTTTCTAGGCGTGATTAATGTGCGAATTGGATCCGTCATGGATTTGGACGTTGGCGGAGACGGTGATTGTTCACTGTGCAACCATGCAATACTTACGGGTACTGACATCGATTTCTTAAGAAATGCTTACACGGGACCTTAAGAAATCAAACGACAATTTGATTGTACATGGAAAACTCATCGTCAACCTGTCTACAAATCTCGGAGCGCCTGTCAATCAGCCAAATCCCCCTGGACATCCAGGTTCATCCTTATCTGTAGGAGGTGGAAGTGTTACGTCCGCAAGCAACGGCGTACCTCCGAGATCTCCCGTGGGCTCAAGTGCACCAGTGGGAGACATTCCTTTGGACAACCCTCCACCTCATACTCCGGCTCCACCCCAACCTCAAAATCCTGCTCCTCTAGGTGCACCATCTGGAAATCCTCCACAATCGAACGGTACTAGTGAATCAGGGCCAAGTGGTTCAGGTCACCTCAGCTCATTTAGAGATAACCAAGGCATGTTGCCTGCCGGTTGGGAACGACGAGATGATAATTTGGGAAGGACTTACTATGTAGACCACAATACCAGGACCACTACTTGGACTAGACCATCGACAACCTACAATGAACGAGATCAACGAAGTGCCATGGAAGCAAACACCCAGCTGGAGCGACGCGCTCACCAGAATCGTATGTTGCCAGAGGACCGGACAGGCGCGAACTCACCCAGTCAGGTAGAGTCCACACCTGCGCCACCACCAACTACAAATACTGCAAATGCAGTGTCTATGATGGCCACCGGTGCGACAACTGCTGGGACTGGAGAGCTTCCAGCTGGCTGGGAGCAACGACACACACCAGAGGGCAGATCTTACTTCGTTGATCACAACACACGGACGACTACGTGGGTAGATCCCCGTCGGCAGCAATACATCCGCATGTATGGCCAGAACCCGAATGGCAACAATACCACGATCCAGACTCAGCCGGTGTCACAGCTCGGTGCTTTACCAAGTGGATGGGAAATGCGCCTCACCAACACCGCAAGAGTGTACTTCGTCGACCACAATACCAAGACCACAACATGGGATGATCCCCGATTGCCGTCATCCCTGGATCAGAACGTACCACAATACAAGCGGGATTTTCGGCGTAAACTTATCTACTTTAGATCCCAACCTGCTCTGCGTATCCTGTCTGGTCAATGCCACGTCAAAGTCCGAAGAGATCACATTTTTGAAGACTCTTATGCCGAGATCATGCGGCAAAACGCCAATGATCTCAAGAAACGACTGATGATCAAATTTGATGGGGAAGATGGCCTGGATTATGGAGGCTTGTCAAGGCAAGCGACACCGTCTTCACGAATGTGCTCGTGTCAATACTAATTTTCTTGCAGAGAATTCTTCTTTCTTCTATCCCACGAAATGTTTAACCCGTTCTACTGCCTGTTTGAATATTCCGCCCACGACAATTATACCCTCCAAATCAACCCGCACTCCGGCATCAATCCGGAACATCTAAATTACTTCAAATTCATCGGCAGAGTGGTTGGCTTGGCCATCTTCCACCGACGCTTTCTTGATGCATTTTTCATCGGCGCTTTTTACAAGATGATCTTGCGGAAAAGGGTTGCTCTTGCAGACATGGAGGGTGTAGATGCTGATTTCCACCGGACTTTGACCTGGACTCTGTAAGCCGATTACGCTGGAACAGTCTCAAACTATAACTGACCATCTCTACAGAGAGAACGATATCACAGGTGTCATAGAGCCGACATTCTCCACGGAAGACGAGAGCTTTGGAGAGATTCAAACCATTGACTTGAAGCCCAATGGGCGAAATGTTGAGGTGACTAATGACAACAAGAAGGAGTACATCGAGTGCGTCCTCCATGATATCAAGACTACGTACGAAGTTCGTTAGAGACCTGCTGACCGCCTCACAGGCTTATCACGGAATGGAGAATCCAGAAACGAGTGGAAGAGCAATTCAACGCTTTCGTGACTGGATTCAATGAACTTATTCCACCAGACCTGGTCAACGTCTTCGATGAGCGCGAACTTGAACTACTTATTGGAGGTATCGCAGACATCGACGTTGAGGACTGGAAGAAACACACAGATTACCGAGGCTATACCGAACAAGACCAGGTCATCAGAAACTTCTGGACCGTGGGTTTCCAGAAATCCCAAATGATGGCGAATACTGACTGGATTAAAGTGCATCCGAAGCTGGGACGCCGAGCAAAAGTCGCGCTTGCTGCAATTCGCGACAGGCACATCCCGAATCCCTGTCAATGGATTTAAAGATTTACAAGGCAGCGATGGGCCCAGAAGATTTACGATTGAGAAGTCCGGTTCTGATAAGGCTCTGCCGAAGTCGCACACCTGGTTTGTTTGAAAGCATTGGCGCTTAAGAGAACAGTCAACTAATACCTCTTATAGTTTCAATCGGTTGGATCTGCCTGATTACAAGAATTACGAAGACCTATCGGGCAAATTGACCATCGCGGTTGAGGAGACGGTGGGCTTCGGACAGGAGTGAGAAAACCTCGACTGTGATTGAGACTAGCCAATGCATACGGCGTTTGGGATATCGAAGTCATGCATAGTGCAAATTGGGTTCAGATAGGCCGCAAGCGATGTCATTGTCCATAAGAAGTTGGGTGCAAGCACTCTGGGTTTTCGCTGTAGACATAACTTCGTTGACGACGATACGGAAGCGGCGTGCAGTAAAATACATCCAATGATATCAACGTTCAAAAAGTCCCTTCCGTTGCATGCTTCTGGGTTTCGGAACTCCTTTTCGCCTTCACTCAACAGCGCCTTCTCGGTCTTTGTCACCCATATACAATCGACATGGCAATCAAGGCAGAGACTAGACGACCAATAAGGATCCTCAACTTGTCAAACACGCCAGCGAACAAGGCAATACTCTCGAGCGTGTGTCTACTTCCTAAACGAGTCCATTCCTTGTAGCCAATGTCACTCCTCTTACTATATGATATAACACAATTTCTAATAGCACCGGGAAGTAGAGCATGACCACTTATAATCCTTCGAGTGATTTTTTATCCACATACGTATTCCCTCCAAACGGCCTCCCCTAACCTTCTACGCCACCCATTTCCTCCTCTTCAAGGTACACCTCCGCATTACCATCTTCCCCACAATGTACAAATGTCATAAGAAGACACTTCCAGGATCACATACAAATCTTGAGCCCCCATATCAAGTAGTCGTGAGGCTAGATATCCTAGTGTAGTGGTGTTCTCCTTGTACTTAAATGTGTGGCTACCGTGCCACCCTATAAAAGATATCTGTGGGTATGGGATGCTGAGTGTCTTTGCCAAGCAACATATTCGACTTGCACACGCTGCAGTAATTCAGCCGTTGTTTCAGGGTGGGCGGTAAGCCCTGGTATTGGTCAGAAAGCATGGTTTCCTGCCCCCAAGACCGGAAATTATAGGCGGCGCATACTGCAAGCGCCTTGTAGATAATTCGATACATTAAAGTTTTGTTGTCAAATTGTATTGCTTCTCACTTTCAGCAAACAACTATTCATGAGTACCGACTACAACATCAACGAATACAACTACATCTAAGATGAGATGGACCACTGTTATCGCCGCTGCTTACGCGTTTATAATGGCTCGCTCGGTTTCTGACGATCTCCTCTTGCGAACGCTCAGCTTTCCTTCGATTTCTTAGCGTTCTGTCACATCCTGACTAGGGAGCCATAACTAAGTACTGCCTATTTCGATCTCATTGGTCAAAAACAGCAATCGAGAGGCTATGGGAATCCTTCCCGAGGCTGAGTGTTCATTCTGGGCGCTTACATATGAGTTCTCCGGGTTTCACGCTTGTCATTCCCGGGCGTCAAGAAAGATTCCTGCTCGTCGATTGGTTGATATCAGACTCAACGCAGCGATCTATTTGCAAACTTGTGTAACGATACAATATTATTCCGAACGAAATCTTGTTCCGCCTGTCCACTACATTGATACAAGGGTTGACGTTGGCATTTTCCAGCTGCAGCTAGAAGCACGATCGTTGATTACCCAAGATTTACACCCTTCAATACGCCAGACTGTATACTATGAAATGACACTAGAGTTGGATCTGATATGTATGGAGTTATCCCAGATTAGCCCGGCTACCTAGTTCGAATGATACTAGCTAGGTCACCTAGGTGACTTTCTCAATGAGAGTCTAGCAGCACGAAATGAATTCCCCTCATCTTATCTTTTTCTCTTTTCTACCCTTTTCTGTCTCTGTATTTGCGGTGTCTCCATGTAATATTTCATTTGCGTGCAATGTTCCAATAGGCTGGGCCCTGCTTTGATTTGCTCTTCATCGTTCTGATAAGACTTTCTTTCCATTTGGGTAATCTCTTCTTGTGGATCCACACGGGGAGGACATGGTCGACTTGCCCAATACAACGCTAACAGCTCTTATCCTTTTTCTTCATGGCATTGCTTTTGGCTTCGTTGCTCCAAGCCCACAGACACTGTTCAGAAGGTTTCCAAGTCCTCCGACGGCAACTCTACAGGCAAATAGTACGGGTCAAGCTCCCTCGTTTGCCAATTCATGCCGACCTTCCACTAGCAGTCATGCAAGCACCATAACTGCAGCGCCTTCGCTTACACATCCTCCTTGGTGTCTCCTTGGAGAGTCTCTCCCAGGATGCATAACAACAAAGACTTGGGATGCCCTACCGATCCCTGAACTTCCTGAACAGTGCATACTTTGGAACAGCTCCTGCTGCGGAGACCGAACGGCTATAGCCGCTGAATTTTTCAACAATACATTACCTATCATGGAAGAAAAGCCTTGCTGGAAGATGATGGACAACGCGTCAATTCCATGTACCCAGTATGAGTCGCCTGAGATATTGTCTGCAATGAGGGAGGTAAAGAGCTGGATGAGGACACCTGATTGCGCTTCCATGCATCAGGATGCTGGTTCGTCAGAAGGGTGCTGTGGTCTTGGTTATATCAATGCTAAGAACGTTGACGTTTATTATTGGCCAGAACCCGATTCGAATACAGCGTGCCTGAGCATTGTGGGTAACACCGTTCATCCCTCGGACTACGGTGCGACCACGGATATGGGCTTGACATACTGGGGCTGTACAGCGTCAAACCCCAAGACGTCGACCACAATTTCAGACATTAATGGCCCTTCAGGATATGTAGTGTCATCGACAACGATCGTGACTGTACATTCAATAATAACTACGGCCCAGATAACCATGATAGGCTCGGTCGCGTTCAAGCAATCTCTAGTCAATCCATGGACGCCAGCGGCCTGTATCCAGGAGACGTCAACTTCAAACCCGGCTTCTGTGCCCACAGAAACTCACGCTTCGCAAGCAGGCATCCATGCACGGGGCCACTCCTTACTCATTTCATCCTCCATGACTCGGGCGGATGGCCTACCAGTCAGCACGGTAGTGTCGGGAGCTTTCACATTGTAAATGAATCGTGTTAAGAATCTCTAGCGCAATATTCGCTGATTGTACTGCTAGTACTTCTCCATCGATTTATGCAAACTTCCACGGCATAACGGCGGGCGACTGGTGCGGGCAGCTTGGGTCCGAAGCAACCGTAACACAAACAATGCTCACGTTCTCTCAGGGAGAACTTTCTACCATTGCAGGCCCTCTCATCAATTCTTTGGACCCCCTATTTATGAATAAAGCTTTTTCAACTAAACGATTCAATTTTGCGGACCTGCCTTGCCCGCCTCAGAGCGTGATGGTAACAAAGCCGAACCTGTCTTGCATTTAGGTCAACTAACATGAAGACCATAGGAGGAGAACTGGTATAAGCCGCAACCAGGGGAGCCTTACCGTCCGCTTTTAGCCTTGCCAAGTCAGATCACATCGATAGATCCTTCGTATAAGTACTGTGTTCCGTTGTTCTTCACAGCCTTCGATCCACCACAGACCCTGGCACCAGCGTCGGCAATGGTATCTGAAGTGACGGCAAGCCAGACTATATGGATTCCAACAGCGCTAACGCCGAATGTTCCACTTCAAGTCGATGGTGCGAAGACCGCTGTCCAGAACGGGCCGGTATCTACGCCTGGTACAATATCGAGGGAGTCTCAACCGGGCAATAGGAAGGCTCCAGCTTCAGATCCCCAGACGCAAGGATCTGGCCATCAGTCCAAACTTGAACCGGAGCAACAAGGAGGAGGTCCCAGGACTCAAGGCAGCAATCTCAATCGGCAGACGAGCTCTGTTCAAGATGCTAATCTCGCGCTTCAGACAAGCATAGCAGCAGATGCCGAGCGAACCACTCAGACATGGTCAGAGTCAGATCCGGAGCGCACCTCACCAAATCAGGTGTCACACATCGAAAGTGCGCTTGCCTTTGGCCCAGAAAGCCAACCAACGATCGCCCCAGACATGGAATCTGCCGTTCTTCAATCTAGCATACAACTGCAAAGTCAGCGGACCTTGGTAGGGCAATCGCCCATCGAAAGCGCCGCGCGACAACAGAGCAGCTCGTTTCAGGCCTCCCCTCGGTCGGGTGCTCCAAGCCATCCAAAAGTATACATATCAGTGGCTGATGGTTCCATGATTGTCGATGCTTCAGGTATTTCAGGTGAGGCTTCGAAAGGTGCCATTGATGAGAACTCAAAGACTGCTCCTAGAGTCACCACGCCTGGGCAGGGGTTCTCGGTTGAGGGCGGAGTTCGAGTCGTGCATTCTTTCGGCCCAGAAACGATCCCTGCTGCATCAATCGATGGCGAGAGGGTGGGAGCTGTTCCAGAAGGAGTATCGATCTACAGCAATACTGCCACTGCACCCACAATAATTTCGGCAACAGCATTCTCCCTCGATTCATCCCATAGCGTCCACTTGGAAGGCACGCCATACCAACCTCCCACCTCGGGTCCTACTCCAATAACGGCAACGGTGGACGGAGTGGCTACTGTCCCTCTCCACAATGGAGTAGTAATCCACGGTACCACGATGACGGCTGCAATGAATGTCTTAGGGACCCCAAACTTCTTTAGCGTCTCGAACAATCTTATACCTGGCGATGGCGTTAACAACATTCACGAGTCACCCGCTTTCACCGCTACTGGCCCATCGAACTCGGTCAATGGTAGACCTACGAAGAGTGAGACCACTCGAGCCATCGCAGCCGCGACAACCGCCATGCAGGTAGATCCGACACTCTCTCGCGGGGGACCTGCCGTGACGGTGAATGGGGTGCCAGTGTCCTTGGATTCGGCAGGCGAGTTGATGATAGGCCCGGAGACCATGGCCTTCGCAGGCTCGGATGGTAGCTTGGGCAACTTGATCGCAGGAGGTTTGCAGACTGGCGGACCCCCTGCTGACAGTGCGTCAACAACCCCCGAAGTCAACTCAACAGCTGGTCCCAATAGTAGGCCTAGCGATGGACACACATTCAAATCGATAGCAGAAAGTGCGCGGAGCGACTTGCGGTGGATAATCTTCGTAACATTCGTGGCCATGCTCACAGCGTGGTTGCATACGTAAGATTCCATCGGACAAGGATCTGTGGTTTTCGTCGAAGTACTTCCGTACCGAGCAATGGGTTGTGCTGCATCTGCAGGGCTCGAAAAGCAGGTCCGGCCACCGACTGCAGACTATGATCGGACGATGTTTCATCTACAAGAAGACCACGCTGACAGGGAGACCCCATCAACCCTCAGCGCTGCAAAGGGAAAGGAGACTATGACAGAGTTTTGGTGGGACGTCCAATGAATGAAAACGGCACCTTTCATGCTCTTTTTCAAATGGGTCACGGACCACGTGGAGCGTCCGTCAGCTTGGCCGGCAGCAGTGACAGCAGTGGCAGCGCATTGTTTCAAATGTGTTGGACGAACCAAAATGCGCAGACAAGGTCTCACAACGTGAACCTAGTCAGATGCAGTCAGGAGAAGAGCGAAGATTTGGCATCTGCAAGAGCCATTGGCTGTCACGGCTGTGTGCTTGTTGAGCGGTGGCGGTGGGCTAAGACTAGTGCGGCCGGCAAGATTCTACCCCTGAAGGCCTGAAGATCTCCGGCAAGATGCGAGGGGGTAAATCGAACAACAAAATCCCCTCCCTTTGCTCTCCCTTCTTGTTCTTGACCATCCACCACTCTCACTCGTCGATCAGTCCGTCTTTGTCCCTCGATCTTTTTTTACCACTTTCCTTCATTGCTGTCCTAGAGACAAGCAGTCTTTCATTTGACCCAGAGCTAGCATCTACCCTCATTTGCCCAGTGTTAAAAGCCCGCCATCCAGCACGCTCACCAAGAACTCTATCCGCAACAGCCAACTCGATACCACTTCGAAACCATAGCCAAAGCATCTTGATCGCTAGTCGATTGACCACATTCATTTATCACATTCATTTACCACATTCATTAACGGACTGATTCTCGACCTGAACATACTCAAACCCAATACAAAATTCACTAACATGAAGTCATATACCCCCATCGCTCTCAGTCTTCTCCTCGCAGTGGCCGCAGCCGTGCCATTGGAGAAGAGAGGCTACACCGCCACCATCATCGAGGACGTTACCGAGACCGTGGATGTCTACACCACTGTCTATGTTCAGCCAGGTGACCCCCGTCTGTTGCAGAACCAGCAGGCTGCTGCGCAAACCACGCCAAGCTCAGCTTCTGAAGCCAGTACTTCAGCACAAATTAGCTCAACTCCAGTCTACGTTCCACAGCAAAACAAGGAAGCCGCGTATGTAGCACCGGCGCCTACTTCAACACCAATCCCCACCTCCACACCTGCTCCAGCACCGTCCGTCACCCCTTCTAGTACTCCTGCAGTGGTTGCCCAACCCGAGGTTAAGGTAGTGGCTCCAGTTCAGTCGTCCGCAGCACCTGTGCCCAGCTCATCTGCACCTTCCAGCTCTACTTCCGGTTCAGGCGCTACTGGCGGTGCGTGCGGTACGAAGGGCGGAAAGTGTACCGCCGAGAGCGTGACGACTTTTGAGGGAGGTTTGGGCTCATGCGGCTTCGACGATGCTACATACACACAGAATTACTTCGCACTTGCTCATGGAATGATGGGTGAAGCGTCGAATAGCAATACGAACTGCAATCGTACCGCGACTATCAGCTACAACGGCCAAACCTTCACCGGTGTCCTTCAAGACAAGTGCATGGGCTGCGAGGGCGCATCTATTGACCTTTCGCTGGCCTTGTTCAACCAGATGTTTCCCACTGCTGGGGGTACAGGGAGATTCCACAACATCGATTGGTGGTTCACCAGCTAGATGTTTCGTGCTAAGTATGAGACACGCTGTCTGTACTTTGTACGACAATTCAGCTCTACCAGTTGGAAAAATTCGAGGAGCTAGGCGATGAAGTGGCTCGCATGGCTTGGCACATTTGCACTTTCATGAAGCGGGAATACTTGGATTCTAAGGGTCTTGGGTTTTAGGGAACCATTTTACGACGACGGACGATGCTGAGCATCTTTGGAGAGACTCGGATTTTAGTAAATACTTTATAGCCTTCAGATTGAAGAGCAAGTCAGAAAGACTAGCACACAAACCAAAAGACATTGAAAACTGCCGACTCGATTACTGTATCGCATGTATGCCCAAAACCATTACTGTGTCGAAGAGTTGATGGCGGTGCTATTTAGAAATAGATTACCAGTTATCCCCCCAGCGTGCTGTCATTCAAATAGTAGTGAGGAGATTACTGCCAGCAATCCCGTCACACACTTGAAACTCTTGTATCCCCAGTATTGTGTTCAAGATGAGTCTTGAACCCCAATAGCTATGTCTCGAAACAATACGCATAATGAGAGGCTGACGAAGAACCATTGGAGAATCATATGGTAGCGCTTTAACGGCAGCGCCAGTGGCACAGTTCCAATTATGGTTACCATAAATGGCCCTCGTGCTCGAATCTCTACTAATCTAGCTCTCTCCCTGCTCGCATCATTGTAGCCGTGGTCATGAGGATCTCCAGTAGAGTTCTGGGATCGTACATCAATCTCCATCGCCCTCTCTCGAGCGGCTGCGTCCCCGTCCTAGGCTCGTGCTTGGGCGTCTGCTGTGCGCGCTTGAGCAGATGCTACGGCAATCGTTCCACGAGACTGAGTCGCTCCTGCTCGGACTTGAGCCCTGATGGCTTGCTCGTAAGGCGCCGCAGAGGAGGGGTTTGATCGGTCCGATATTTCTGAGGGTTGAGGTGACCCCAAGTAGTCTTCTCGTAGAGTCGCTTGAGTGGGTTCCTTTGGCGCTGCATCTTTTGCAGCAGCAATGGCGGTAGCGACAAGATCATGGGGAGCGCATGAAGGTGGTCGAAGGTCGTCCGTACTGGTAATTTAGTGCTACGCAGTGCATATTGAGACTTTCTTTTCCAATGAGATTAAGGAGTTTGCTCAGATCATGCAGGACCTTTTGGTGCAGACTGAGCTTCGAGTCTTTGCCTTTAAATGCCTAAAAGTCAGCTCTTCACTGTGGACGCTTGGCAGGACCTTGCCTCGGCCCGAAAGCGTCAGAGAGACTCACAAGCTTGGAAGCAATTATTGCTATATTGCATACACGCAAGCAATTCGGGGCTCAAGGCCGTTCCAGTTCCTTCCCTACAGATGGACATCCGTGTCCTCACCTCCGCTGACATTCCCCACGTCCAAGCCACCAATATCACCAATCTACCCGAAAACTACTTCCTGAAATACTACCTCTACCACGCCCTCTCATGGCCGCAGCTTTCCTACGTTGCCGTCGATGCATCGCGCCCCAAGAAAACACCATATGACCCCCCTAAGATCGTCGGATATGTGCTTGCCAAGATGGAGGAGGAGCCGGTGAATGGCATACAGCATGGTCATATCACTAGTCTGAGTGTGATGAGGACGCACAGGCGGTTAGGCTTGGCGGAGAAGCTCATGAGACAAAGCCGTACGGTGATTCTGCACTGTCAAGCGATTCTCTCGAGCTAATACAATCTCATATCACAGAGAGAGCAATGGTCGAAACCTATGATGCCCAGTATGTCTCGCTTCACGTTCGCATGTCCAACATTGCCGCGCTGCGTTTGTACCGGGATACATTGGGCTTTCAGATGGAGAAAATAGAAGCCAAATATTATGCGGATGGGGAGGATGCGTATAGCATGAGGATGGACCTAAATCCCATGAGGGAATTGCTGGCAGCTGACGATGCCTATGCGGACGAAGGTGAGGAGGTAGGTGAAGTTGGGAAGAGTGAAACAAATGAAGGGGGTAAGGAGAAGAGGAAGAGGAAGGTGAAGCTAGGAAGAGGACTAGGGGTGGGTGAATTGGTGGAGAGGAATGAGAGCCATCATTAGACTCGTGGGATAAAAAAGGAGACCATGAAAAACGCTCAGCAACTGCATGCGGCCCAATGTGAAGATTGACAAGATTGACATATAGAACACTGTAAGTCTTTAGAGCCGTGACCACCGCCCAGCCTATATTGTACATCCATATACCATAAACCGCTATGCAGGATTTCTAAAAAAAAAGAACATAGGGGCCGTCGCCATTCCCAAATCGTTGTCAAACTAAGGTGCCAAATGCGACAGGAGGAGAGTATCTGAAGATCCGTTATGAGATGGTCAAACAACCATTGGCGACTGTGAATCTACTGCAACTGGTGACGGAGTAGCTGGAGGAGGTGGTAGCTGTGAGGGTCGTGTAAGCTATTACTTCGTATAGTCAGACAGAAAACAACTTACATCGAGCCTCGTGTTCTCTGCCATCATTCTCTGCATCCCAATTCCCACGCCTTCTATCACCGCCAGTAGGCACGCGCACCCTATAGCTGAGGTCGTGGCCGCCCTCCTCCCCCCCCGTATCGCCAAAGCGCCCCCTGTAAAGAATCCAGCAATGATAGCGTTGTATGGATCCTCCTTCTTTCGTATACCCTTGACCGCACAGTCGAATGTCGAGAACAAGCCACCCCATACACCGAAATTACCACCTAGGACCGGAGCTCGCGCTTTGATAGCTGTAATGGCGCCGATTCGACGCTCACCGTAAGGTGAATTGCGAAAGCCTTTGACACCGTGCCACACTGCACCACCTACACCCCCTATAAAAGAACGAAGGTGTCAGCTATTGAAGTCGAGGCTGCGGTGACAGTTTGGAGGTCATCAGAGCCAGCCTACCCATACAGAATGCTCCGCCAAAGTCACTTAAGACTACCCTGTTATCAGTGGTTTTAGTGCTTGATATCTTCATATATTTTGGAGCGTATTACCAGGGACAAGGGTCTCGAGAATGGTCCATGCTGTGATTGGGCTCGTTAGGCATGGCGAAAAATGAGCCTCAAGGGCTCGATGTCTCGGTAGTGGCGTGGAGGTGGGATGTTCTTAGTATTGGCCTTCGAAGATCAAAATGTTCCGTGGTTGCTGATGACGCAGCAGATTTCGCTAGACCGTTCTACCTCTCAGCCCTAACCCTAAGGTGCATGTCTCACCAAGCGAGGCCTAAAGTGCTTGTCAGCACGCCAACACGCCAACATGCGGGCTGAATAAGTGCTTTATAACACCCGGCTTCCACTGCCCTTGATCTTCTTTCCACGACTAGCGATCAAAGCTTATGGAACAGAACCATATACGAGGGAGTCAGCCTTCCTACTATGAACGGTGGGCTTCCTTCAATGAATCGAAGTTGAGATATGGTCTGCTGCAATGGCAGCCACATCACTACGGGACCCAGATGCCGCTACAATCCAAGCTCCAACCCAGAAGCTAGCCAATGCTTCAACACAGGGCTTCGAGGGGCCAACTGAGCACTCAAAAGGCCATTTCCACACTGGTCACCGGCTGAGAAAGTTGTTAAGACCCAATGGGAGACGGGTTCACATTGCTGCTACCCCAGAGGAGCATATTCACCTGACGCGTACACTGCCCAACATTGAGCCGGACGACAACTTTGACTGTTACATACATGGTTCCGAGGCACACCTCGAGGCTGTGCGAGAAATCCATGCCCATCATGAACAGCGGCGGCTTCATCTGCGCCATACGCATGGGAATGTATATGAAGAATTCGAGCACGTCAAGATGGAGCTGGACACACTTGCTGACGAGCTACATCATTTGACTGACCACGGCGTCCTCATGGACGCGAACTTCTCGAAATTTGGCTATGACGCCCATATCAGGACAAAGAATTCCGAACCATCCTCCAGTTCGAGCTCAATCAGCGGAGACCTCTCATCTATGCATGAGAAGCGAGATTGGGATGCCGAGCGCCGCAAAGGACAAGCCCTCAAGTTCTATGTCAAGCCAGCCGTTCGTCAGTACTGGCACAAGGGTTTACTCTGGCGAACCTCAGACGTTGAGGAAGTGGCATCGTTTGAGCTATTTGTGGACCTTCTTTACGTCGGAATCATAGCCGTGGTCGGCGACGCCGCCGCAGAAGACGCTACAGGCTTCGGGCTAATGAGGTTCTCTGTCACTTGTATTCTGGGCTGGAAGATATGGAGTGATTTGACCCTAATCGTCAGCTGGTTTGAGACGAACGACATCTTCCAACGTATACTAGTTTTGTTCGTCATGATCTGCCTATTCGGGTTTACCTTGAACATCGCGCAGGCCTTTGAAAGCACTTGGATTCAGATGATTGCCTTCTATCTTACCTCGAGGCTTTTCAATGCTGTCTATTATCTGTGGATTGGGTGGCTCATACCAATGGTGCGGGATATATGATAGTCAATGCTACAATGGTAGCCACTCCTTGTGCTCTTTGGATTGCCAGCATCCAACTCGAGTATCCTGATCGATTGACTCTAATCTGGATTGCGATCGTCATCGATCTCTTTGGCATAATGTGTCTTATTTGGGTGAAACGATGGGCAGAGAAACAACATCCAGGGTTCGCATCCAAGAATGCCAAGTGGTTCGACTTTTTCCCTGCTATCAACATCGAACACAAGACGGAAAGGACTAACGCGTTTGTAACTCTTGTCTTTGGTTACTCTGTGGTCGCTCTTCTCTTCCAAAATAGAGCACCCTATGGCATCAACGGCTTCTTCGGTAAAGCTGTCCTTGGACTCATCCAGGCTTTCAGCTTCAATTGGCTTTACTTCGAAATCGACTCGTGTAACCTCCATACTCATGCCATTCGCCGTCACATTATGTCCTCGATGGTATGGATGACCGCACATTTGCCATTCATTATGGCATACGTACTCGCTGGGGCTTCTTTGTCTAGGCTGGTGCTTGCCAGAGACTGCCGCGACACTAATCCTGACGACTTGACAGCAGCTTATTTAGCAAAGTCCGAGTCCGAGGTGCCTAAGGGTCTGCGATGGTTTTACTGTGCTGGCTTTGGTATTTCTCTACTTTGCATGAGCATCATCTCCCTATCTCATGTCCATAAGGTGTTCGATGGGCAAAGAATCAAAAAGGAATACCGGCTTTTCAACCGCGTCGTGGTGGCCATCATTCTGATCTGCCTCCCACTGGCCGAATCGCTTGACTCTCTCCGACTAATCGCGGTTACCACAGGACTGGTGGTCTACGTGTTAATGATCGATGTCTACGGGTCGACGTCCATCTATGACGATTTCTGGAAGTGTACTAGCCAATGCAAATACCGCGCAGACTGCCCGCTGAAAAAGAACATTCTCATTGACGCGCTCAAAAGGGGTACGACGATCAAATTGGAGGAGGTTCAAACAGATCGCGGAGAGAAAGTCCTGTATGAAGTAAGCCTCAACTATCCACAGCCAGTCCATGATTATCCTAGCTCATTCCAATCTAGCAAATATAGGAGAGAGAAGCATATATCATGACATGTAACCCAAAATCTGAACATACAGTTGAACGCGTCTTGTGATGTACTTAGCATGATACCCTCCGATCAAGTAGACTGAAATGTATACTACTTAATTTGAGAACCACATACGCGCGCTATTCCCCTTTGAACGTCACTCAAAAATCGAAATCAGCGTGCGATCGTACGGCGAATACCTTGCGAGGTTGCGCCGAACTCTCATGAGTAGCGTCACTTGGAGGTCGATTGAACATCCGGGATTAACGACTTTTTCGTTGATCTTTTCAAGTAGCCATCATAAGAAACGACTTGAAATGACGAACCTTTGTGCGATGGGTCCTACTAGTATCCTTGTATGTTGGTATGCTGCATCTTTTGTTGTTTCATCAATGGTACCGAGGCTTTCGATGAAAGTTGCGTTGAGCCAGTAGCGTGTCTTCACGCACAGATTTCGATGGGGTTCTGAATATCTCATTTCGGTGGCTCTAAGCGCTGCAGCATGAGGATGTATGTAGCGTGCTGAAGTGGACCACCGAGTGGCTTGTGAAGGTGATTGGGTTATGATACTATTGAATCGGCTTGGTAATATATAGGGTTTCAATATAGTCTCAACCGCGACAACCCTACAAGACAATCATGAGAAACAACTTGTGGACAGGGCGAGGTATGAATGGTATATATCCAGAGCATAGGTGCTACAGCAACCAACTCAGAAGCATCCAAGCTCCAACGGCAGTCCACCCAAAGAACAGGACCAGCAGACCCAAGGCCGCACCACTGCCTACTCGGTCTCCCGCGCCCCTATACCCAACATCCCCTCTACCAAGCTGAGCGCCGGCACCAAAAGCATCTATCACCGCTAGACCACCCTTCCGATTGCCGATGAAAACCCATAGGATGGTAGCGGCAAGACTGCAGACGAGCACAGTAGCGATGGCAAGATAAAGCTTCCCAGGCGACCAGCCCTCAACGAGTTCCAAAGCGAGGTGGTCCATATCCGAAGGTGTCTCCACAATATTCTCAGGCTGGCTCCGTATCCATTCAGTCCACTCATGGCGCTTACGACCTGTCTTCGGCGACTGAAACAGTCTGAGAATTCGCGCTCCCGAAGGATTACCGTCTTCCTCTCCCACGTCTATATGCATTGGTTTTGCATGTCGAGAGACCAACTGGGAGGTTGACTGGTAGGACAGAAGGTTGATGCGGCGAACAGTGCGTGCGCTAGCGATTCTCCTGAGGGAGCCTCGTATGCCCGCATATTCCTTTCGAATGAGCTTGAATAGCTTCTCGTCATCGAAGAAGCGCACCCGTGTAGCATTGATTGGAGGATGCTTTTCTACGGTGTCATCGACAAGAGACGTTGCTTGCCGACTTGGGATCACTATCCTTTTCACTTTTGGAGGGGTGTCAACGTTGCCGTATATCACCAGCGTCAAGATCGACTCAGACTCGATATCACCACGTGGTTCGTCCTGTAGCACAGTGCCCGAAGTCGACGTAAGCCTTTTTTGTGGTTCATCATCGTCACCAGAGGGATATGGCGTGCTAATGATGCTTTGTCTCAGGGACCGATGCTCGGGTTTGATATCCAATGGTGACGGAGCAGGAAAGGAGACCTTTCTCGGTGCTTTAGGATTCTTTGATGGGGATGAACTGAGCGTTAAATGCGACGGAGTGTTCTTTGATCTTGACGGGCTGAAAGTGAAGGTCTCCTTGCTTAAGCCCGCCTTGAGCGAAGCATCTTTCGAGATTGCAGCGTGCTGATGGTCATACACGCTCCGTACACTCGACCTCCTAACATCCTTCTCATCAAGATCGTTGCTCAACAGCTTCACCGTCCTATCCCTCGAAGCTCCCGCCTCAGTATCCCGCCGTGGCGGCGTCGAACTCAACATCTCCTGCAACCCCACTCTGCTCGTTGACCCATGCTTGACCATCACAGGACTCGCAATTATCGCTTGTTGTGCGCTCTCGATCTGGGAATCTTCTCCGCCATCACTAGACTCATCCTCGAAGAAAGATTGGGGCGACGCTGCTTCCTCTGCCTGCGAGCTCTCCACAATAGCAGACCCGATCTTGGGTTCTCCAGGGCTTATCGCCTTAAGGAATTTGGGCAAAAAGTTTAAACGCGGCGACTTCTTGACCTGTGGGATTATTACCGTTGTGATAGGGGTCGCCGTTTGCTGCGGTGATTGAACGCTGAACTCGGAAGCTTCCGATCCATCCACTGCTGTCGATGAGTCCTGAAACCGTATCCCTAGAGCTGGCGAAGCAGTAGGCGTCGGAAGCGGCCAATCGGCAGTCGCCGCAGCAATTTTGCTCATTTCGCCCGCAATGGTAGTTCTGTCCTCGCTTTGACCGAGTTTCTGCTCACCGAAGTCTTCGATGAACATTGATCGTCGAGGCAATTTGACCGGGTTTTTGGGCCATGCTCTCTCCGGTGCTTCGGATGTCTTGTACGCAAAGCCAAGACTATCGGAGACTGCAACGGGTGAGCTGATACACTTCTCGATGTTCTGTTCTAATGTTGTTGATAGACTTGGTGTCCGAGCGATCACTCGTGCCGTAGGAGATGGTAAAGGCTTTGCGCCGAGATCTGTCGGTGAGCGGATTGGGTGCTTAGACAATCCCGGCGAAAGTGAGCGAACAGGCTCCTCAGATATTCCAGAAATAGCGCTCATGCGGCTAAGATCTTGACAATCCACCAGTGAGGTTTGGGGCGATGGGGCACCCGAGGCCCCGAACACCAGAGGCTGATGCTGTCTTAAGACCTCAGCAGCTAGATCCTGCTGCTTTTCATGGGCATCAGCTGTTGTCTGAGGGACATGGCTAGCAGTGGAGCCGACAGAGAGAAGCCGGTCACGGTCGTCAACTACGGGTGCTTGAGGCGGGTCCATGGACACTGGCCGTTCGCGATCAACGAAGTTGGAGGTGGTGGATGAGGCCATCGTGTAGCAACGGGATTGGAATGTGAGGGTCTACCCAAGTTGGACAGGCGACACATTTTGCGCGATGGTTTGGAGACAAAGAGATCTTGGCAGTTGTGGCTATTACTTCTGAACGTGCCCGGATCCGTGTATTTGCAGCCGCTTGCAGAGATCCTAACGCCATATTCAGTATAAATAGGCATATCAAAGAAGACCTAATGACCCTCTGATAGGGGGTGTACAAAGGGCATAAACATGTAAACAAAGTTGATCGCGTGGGGAGGCATACCGCATTTGGAACAAACAAACGTAAGACACGCACGTAACGAAGCGAGGAATGAAAGGAGCATGGGCCTTCAACCTCAACCATAAATGCCTTAGGTCACAGCACCTATGGATATCATCACGGAGGGAAGGTTGATCTGTACGCGGACAAACACATGCGTGATGAACGTGGACGTTTTCTGTATGTAGTTTCACCACATTTCCCCACATTTTCCTGTGGCTGCAGCCAGTCGAAGTTGCCCGCCGAGCGTGCTTTGATGTTCCTGGGCGAGGGCATTAGACGAGTTGTTTTATATACTTTCCTTTGGCGCTCATTCGCAAAATTTGCCATCGCAATACGGACATATGTCGAATTTTGCGAACAACAAATTAGCTAAGGATGGCTTGGTCTGTTCGCTTTCTGGCCTACGCCCGCCCTGGAATGGCGATATCTCGGGGTGCAATTCCTCGTTAATGAATTCTCGCTTGCATCTCGAACAATACTTTGAGCATCCTGGTTCCAGGATGGGGAGAAAGGTGAGCGCACATCTAGCTGCATAGTATATCAGCTGGTTATCCCACCTACTTATATCGAGGTCCTACCAAATGGATGATTATTTGGGCAGTGCGCTTCCGTGAACCCCTCCAAACCACCTGCAACTCCGAAATAGCGGTCACCACAGAAAGGGCAATCATCGAGAAGCTGTACCCCCGGCGCCATGGGACCAAACCCATTTTGGCTTCTCTCCTGGGCCCATCCATTGATGAGTGATTGGAGATCTTGAGACGAGTGCTTGAACGACGTAATCAGGGTGCGTTCAAGCTGCAATTGTATTCCTGACCTCTCCTCCATAATTACTAAAGCAGCCTCCAGATTATTGATACTGGGCCATTGTTGGAAGGAATTAACGTTGAGCACGAGTTGAGCCATGATTGCAGTGTAAATGATCTTCACGTCGAAGCGGGTGAGCTTGAGGGACTGGTCGCCCGTTTGTGATGTGATTGAGGGGCTAAGAATGGTAGAGATGATGGTCTGGCGAGCTTTAGTGTGATCGACTTGTGGGACCCTTTGCCAAGGGAATACATCCTGCGTCTGGCTGGCGACCTGGCTGTCTACGTCTCCGAACAGTATTGTAGCTGAGTCTGTTGCTGGGGCTTGGTACTCGACCATCCTTGCTGGGTGGCATGTGACACAAACAGCACCGAGGGATCCTGAATAGTCGACTCCCCACGTTTTTATGACTACATCATTTAGGTCGAGGTGGTTATCGTTGCTGTACTTCGTCTTGTGCCTTTTCATGGCAGTCTGCATGGAAATTGGGACTGGCCGAGGCAAAGCGTAATGCTTTCCAGCACCAGCTTGATTGAGTTGAATATCCGTCATTGTTGCACCTACGGAAGGCCCGAGAACAACGTTGAGTTCTGTTTGGTAGGAAAGACCGGAAAGAAGGAATGTCATTGGTAGCTCGCTAACAGAATCCCAATCCATAAAGAACACATGATCAATGAAATGTTTTGCATTCAATGCTTCGTCTAGGAGAGAGGGTCGGCTGGTCCGCGTAAGGTGGGGTGTGACGGTTCTGTAGGCAAGTGCTTGGACATCCAAGGGGACTGTTGCGGAGGTAAGGGGATTGCAAACAGTCAAGATGCAGAGCCCATTATTGTCATCGGCGACAGCCAGAAGGGGTATTCCCCATTTCCTCGTCGAAAATGAAAACTCTTGATCGGTGTGTTCTCTGTTTGGTGGGACCCACGCCATGCAGCGAATCCTATCCAATGAGCGAATCTTCACAGTCAGTGAGATGCTTTGTGGAATTATCACCTTGTTAACGATCCTGACTCGCTTCCAGCCTTCTGAATCTCTAGGGTCTGGGCCCGGCACCCACAGCGACAATATTAAATTTGTGGTCAGAACCGCAAGGATCGAGCGTCTGTGTTTTGCAAGACCGGGAGGTGACCATTCGAGGGAAGCAACAGAAACCCTACTTTGCTCTTCACCAATGGACATGTTGGCAAAGCTTGCTTGCGGTCTTACGGGCCATTCATCGTAGGAGAAGGTATTGGCTCGAAAACGGACGTGCGTCCAGGGCTCTGGACCTTCACTTCGAGGGAGTAAGATGTAGACTTCCTCGCCTGCTGCGATTGCGAGTGCGCCGTCCGATGACCAGGAGAGGCAGTCCCGGGTGGAGACACCAACGGAGATTTGGGTTGCCGGCAGCATGACGTCCGGGTGGATAGTTATAAAGGATCGAGGAGTAGGTAGAGCATCTAGTGCTTGGGATAATGGCAATTATCGGAGCTTTATAGGTGGATGTGGCATCTCTTGTGTATAGGAGTGGCAATCCTGTATAATTTCAGGAACATTCTGGCACTGTTGGCTTTAAGAGACGACGGAGAAAGCAGTATCCGGATTTCTGATTTCTGATCTCTGGCTCAGTCTTCAGAAATAAATTTATTTCAGTCTCAGGCTCGCGGGCAAGTCGAAGGAATCGACGAGGTACGAGCCCGATTGATAGTCGATGGGCAAGGCGGAATAGCAGCCTCTTCAAGCGTGCTTTGTAGACTTTTCGTCAGGTTGCAGTTTGGAGTTTAGATCTCTAGAGACTGCGATAGTTACCAGATCTAGAGTCCGTAGCTTTCTACAGTACTATTCCTATTATATCTCGAAATGTGGTCGCCAGGAAAGGCATGAGTCCGCCATAAGCCGGCGCTTCAAGCCTACAGGCCTCGAAAAAGAGGGATAGGGATTTGGACTTGGCTACTTCACTCGGCTGAATGATTCGACCAGGATGCAGGCTTTTTTTTCAGGGTAGGTGTGGATTGAAGGATGAATGTCGTAGATATGTTCAAGGTTTCTTCCCAATTACTTAACGTGTGCAAGTCGAATTGGGTGCTTGGCAAAGGCACTTGGCATCCCCCGCGAATTTGTAGGGTGATACGGCGGCCACATACAAACCCCAAAAGAAACACTACCAATGTCCACATAAAAACTGTTACCACCTAATCAGGTACCGTAAAGCTAGATATTCTAATCTAGTGGCGTTCCCTAGTACTTTATGTGTGGCAGAAACCCGGGATGCTGAGTGCCTTTGCCAAGCAATCCTATTCGATTGCACACGCTAAAAGATGGTGCCATATGGTTGCCGTGGTTTCGCCCTTTCTGAAACAATCATCACACACGCTGGACCGCGAAGTCAATTGCGAACGCTGTCTTCAAGATATTAAGCTCAGAATGTCAATTCAAAGCCAATGCCAAACGAGACTGTCACTTTGACAGCCGTTCCTTATGGTCGCGTATGGCGCGTATAGTTGAGACGGAAACGCGCAAATTTCTAACCTTTTTAGCCACTGACACATGGGAACCGCCCGTCATGTCGCTCGTGCCGTGCCTTAGCTTGTTGTTCCTTCCGGACACTGCGAATAGGGTGGCAGATTGGCGCCGCTACTACACGATTACCAGTCTAGTAATGTGTCTAAGGCATGCACCCCTCTATTTTTTCTTTGGCGCTCTGGAAGTCGTCCTAATGAGGATCTATATCTGATCCTCGGCTCATGTGATACTATTATCGGGTATTCATCTTTCAATGTGGATGCGATGGAGGATAGATATGGCCCTCGGGTGCCGCGGATCTTCCATGCTTGCCTACTTCATTGCCTCCTGCAACTCTTTTTCATCTTTGGGTTCATGCTAACAGACTTTTTCAAAAGAACCCTCCTTTTGATGCTGGACTCTGCATGTCTAGGGATGAAGTTGTTGTATATCTGTTGAAAAAGAACATAAACTCCTGGCAGACGAGTGGCCTGACGACTCCGGAGAACCACAGAAAACATGCAGCCTTTCATACTTTTGAGGGTAGCTGCGTTGATTGTTTTTGCTACTGTTGGCCTGACCGCACCGGCCGTAGGCAACATCACACAATGCGCCGATCGGTGGGCCTCCTGGGCTCTCGTCTGTGCCGAAGCCAAAGGCCACCATTTCTATTGCGATAACTTGCCAGGGGTCATTGCAGGAACGTGGGTCTTTCCAACGATCAAGTAATTCCTAGTGCTTTGACATCAGTCGCTAACACCATTGAATAAATAGCGGTGCTAGGACCAAGTTTGATCCCAGCTTGACGTCTCGCCTACTCATTCTTCCTAATAGCGACAGCGGCGATAGCGACCATTCCGCCTTCTGCGAGCCCGACACTAATACCTTCGTGGTTCCTGCTTTCGGCACTGCGAACCCGGCGGTCCAAGACCTCCTCGTCACGGCTCTTGCCAACGTGCAGCGCACAATAGATGGTGGAGAGACTGGACTGATCCCGGATGGTGGATGGAGATTTCTAGGTCGGAACGCTGTTTCTATGGTTGTGTATTCGATGGATGTCCATCAGCTCACTTATGAAATACTGCATTCAGCGATTGATGCGCTTATAAGATGGATGCGAAGACGGGGAAGGACATTTGGGTCAGTACACTACTGCCAAATCTTTCCCCATCTGCACATCATTTTGGACCTTGGGCCATGTCTTGGAAAATCGCTACCCCTTAACCCTGGCTAAAGAAAGAATACTAATCTCGACTCTATTGCAGGGGCTGTACGTTTACTGTGTGGGACGGAGCGTATATGGTTGGGCACGGGAGGATCAGCGCTTGAAGTCGCGTGTTCCACGAGATAACTTGTGGCTAAAAAGGTTCGGCTCAGCCGTTCCCTCATAGAAATTGGAAGAAGAGCTTGACAAGGCTCAAGAAAACCAGAGAGTTGAAACCAAAAAAGGGAATGATCTTGGTGGGGATAGCGAGAATCGAACTCGCATCTGAGGCGCCACAAGCCCATATTCTGCCATTAAACTATATCCCCCGGAGATTTGGCCTCTATTTGTGTATATAGTCAGCAGGATTCATTCAGAAGTCTCCGGTAATTAAAAGGTATCGTTACTCCAAAGCTCGACAAAAGTCTTGCATTATAGTCTTGTAACATTGGTAGCTTCAAGGATTTTGTGCAATACTACTCTATAGCGCTTGTATTATAACAAGTGGGGAGGGACCAATACACAGTACGGCATTCTTGGCGAGAATCTACCGTCACAAACACATCTTGCCCACTGTGTTATAACGACGACATAGCAATATGGCATCTAATCAATACACCTCTATACCTACTGTGCGCAATTCCGATTCAATGCAATGAACTAGGATCCCCATTAATTCTACAAAAGTTGCAGTCAAAAGTGAGATTGGACTGCGAGCTGTGGCGACAGCGAGATCTGCACCGTATCCGAACCTTAGAATTTGTACAACCTTGGCCATAGCGGTGATCTGAGAGGTGCAGCAATCATTCACAAACGCTGACATTGATTAAGGTATTGAACAGACTTGCCCACACATGTTCCAGACAAAATTAGCTTTTAGATACTGGACCCGTGTGGCTCCACTTGTGTAGACCTACTCTACCACATTCCAAGATGAGACCCTTTCCCGGTGCAATCAGGACACCGACATATTGCGCAGGATTTGCCAAATCTGTTGCTCCGCGATCCCCTCGAATGTCGGCTTTCCCCCCCAATGTTCGCGAGCTTAATCCGTCTAAGGTTTACGAAGTTGGGCTGCCAGAGTTTATACAGAATTCGGACGTTATCGAATGTCAGGCTGACTGCTAGGAAGTGAATAGAGGGATATGGCACGGTAATCTATTTGGACCCCCCAAGATTGGGCTATTCTAGTGTGATGAAGTGTCGAATGTTTACAATCTCGTTGGCGTGGTCTTGGTGAGGGTTCGGAAGTGGATTGAAGTATAGTATGTTGGAAAGCACGGATGAAACCGATCAAGGAAACAGTCCCGATCATATTAGAGGCGGCCAATTTGTAGGATTTCAAGTACATTCCCCACGCAGTGGCAAGGGTGACTGAACCTCATGATTTCCTGCTATGGCTATCAAGAATTGACATCGTCGCTTTATCAAACAGCCGCCAGTTCAGGTGGGCTACAAGATACCCAGTAACAAGCGGCAGGCTGCCCAGGCTCTCGGCCAATGCCGCTGTCTTCCTCCGGGGTCATATCCACGTTCGAGTGTAAGGAGAATGAGGACCCCAGAGAATGTTGAGGCTGTCGGCACTCGGACTGAATACTTCAGCAATTCGGAAGGCGCTGGATGGCTCCAGCTTTCGACATCGCTATGGTGGTGATGGGTCCCGTAGGGCGAGGCATGTGCCTGAGAACAGGATCCATATATTGAACATTGTGGCAGATCGAGGCCAATTCTTCGCCTTGAATGACAGTGGACGAAGTTGCTTCCATGTCTCTCCTGTGGCTTTGGGTACATCACTGATATGTCACCATAAACCTGGCTATTTCAAATGTTAACATTAGCGGAGTTGTCTACACGGCGTAAGGTACAGCATTGCCACGGCTATTCGAGAGACTTGACTTTGCTCATCGCCTGCAACAATGGTGACTACAAACCAGCATGGCTTCGATAGGATAAGATGCTCACGAATATCCTGCTCGCCATTTGTGAGTACAATGTCAGAAGAGAAATATGGGTGACCAGATTCATGTTTTCAACTATCAAAAGAGAAAAAAGTAAATCCTCATACTCTTGCCGAGAGTCGAACTCGGGTCACTGGCTTATCAGTCCAGTATCCTAACCGTTGGACTACAAGAGCTTTTCTTGAGATGGTTTGTGCCTAAAAGGCGATATACTGGGCATTGGGTTGAGTCATTGAGGTGGCACTCAGTTTGGAGGGGACATGAGTCACAAGAAAGTTAGAATCCCATCCACTTACTGAATGCACGACATATTTCAATGACTCCTTCAAGTCTATTGTCAGTGCGAAGAAGGGAAAAACAGGTCTGCAGCCACACTGTCCCACTCCTCGTCCCATCTCTTCTTCCCCTCCTCCTTCGCGCCCTCCTTCAACCTTCTCAACAATAGCTCATGGCCACCAAATAGCTGCATGAGCACCGCTTGCAATTCAGCAGTATCACTGAAGCTCTTCCCATTGAGCCCTTCATGCACGAGCTCTGGCCAAGCCTCAAAATCTCCCCAACCCACAACAGGGAGCCCAGCGCCAAACATGTCCACCACCTTCATCGGTAGGTCGACACCGCTGCTGCTCATATGTAAACTCACGCCGAGATCGGCCGAGGCAAGTAATTTTGCATAATCATCGGTGCTGAGAAAACCAGTTTCGATCGTCACCATTTCAAGCTTCTCCACCGCCTTGAGGCTTTCGACCTTTGATAAGAAGTCGGCCTTTTGAGGTCCTTTACCCGTAACAATGACAAAGATCTCGGGCAGCTCGGGATGCGAAGTCATAGCAAGGTCCGAATAATTCATCAACGCATTCAAGAGGATTGAGAAATCTTCGTCCGGCGTCCACGAAGTTGAGCTGACAAGCAATTTCGATTTCCCAATCTTGACGTCTCCAATGAGTCTTTGCATGTCTCCACTTTCTCGAAGACGATTACTATTGGGACTCAGAAGGTCGGGTAATCTGTCCAAGAAAGCTGAACGCTGCGCTTCGTCATGAGGTCGAAAACTTGAAGCTGGACGGTCATGAAGAGGTCGAATCTCCCTCGTGATTCTGTAATCTTCTTTGAGGACTCGAGCCATTGCATTCGTGACACAGAAATGCGCATCTGCAGAGCGAGCAAAGACCCATTCATAAAGCCGAGAGGCCACGACTAGTGGATGTTTGTTGCCAAGCTTCAAGGCAAGTATCGAGTAACCAAAGTTGTGCCAGTCGATCACAAGGCGAGTATGGCGAAGGAAGCATATTATATGAGCAATAAAAAGTGTTGGTATTGAAGGTGGATTTTGTACAAGCATCCATCGGGCTGGCTTCGTCTTATAACCAAGGACGATCCATAGAGTCCAAATCTGGAACAAAACTTTCAATGGCCCATAAAGAAAGAACAACCGCTTGTCCTTGGTCTGCAAGATTTTTGGAATCCCGCTGAGCGCATGCGTCTTGATCGTCGACCCATTAGCGAGTATATCGGGGTGTATGTCAGACTCTAAATAGCCAATGAGATCAACCCGTCCTCCGTGTTTGGCTATACTCATCGCATGGTACTGCATGCGAGGGCTCCTGCCAATATCCCCGAGTACCAGGATCTGCACTCGGTTTGCGCTTCGCTCTCTCCCTATGAAATTACCGTATTGGCTAGGGAGACTGTAAAAGATCAGGGAAGTGATGGCAAAGAGGACGACCATCCATGGCAGCCAGCTTTCGAAGTCATACATGAGGGGCTGCTGTCAATGAGCAGTCAGCGCCAGATGCTCCTAACATAGTGAAAATAGGTTCGACATGAACCATGTAGTCGTCGTCATGGTACCAGGGATAAAATTGCCAGTGCCAGGGTTATTTAGGGGCAGTCTCTCCATCTGCTTTTGATTGGCTAATGCGATCTTGGCCCTGGAGATCTCGGTGCGTCTTTTATCCTAGCTCTGCGCGTACCCCTAGGTATTTTTGGTTAGTTATCGTGAACGCCGCAAACGACTGTTGCCAACCATAAATTGTAGCGGAAACCTCTACTCTCCTCAAAGATTGCAGCTTCCGTGCATGCAGGAGATACCAAAACATGATACTAATGTTTTCATGACTCCTCCTCTGGAGGAAGGAACCTTGCAATGGCAACTACTTACGCTCTCCCCGTTGCGAACAGCCACGGTGCTGGACATGCCCATTCGCACAGCAGAAAAACCGCAACTCAGCGATTAAACCTTCAGGCTACGTCGATGAACGAAGGCCACCAAGAAAACGGAGGACTCAACATCACTGACTGTCTCACACCCCACATGGCGCCGCAACATCAATCCCACAAGTCGAACGACATCTACTATGAGACACGACAAGAGCAAACAGCCCCCTTTCCGCAGCTTTCCCTGCCAAATCCTTCCTTTTCGACCCCTACCTATGGCAGAACTAAGAGTATGGAGCGAAGGAAGAGCGCAGGGCTGCCAACGCATCTTCATCTGCAAGGAAATGGATACGGGTTTCCAGCTCCCACGACTCAGAGGTTTAGGGCAAATACCATAGAGCCAGGCGCTAGGTAAGGACTCGGGAGATCTAATTCGAGTAGGTACGCTCTGGCTAAATTCAATAGCATACCCTGGATCACCACTGCAGAAGCTCTCAGTTCTATACTCATTCCTCTTCCCTACGTTCTAGCATCCATTACATACAAATATCTTATTACGCCGCATGGATTAGAAGGACAACCGAACCATCCCGAAGCGCTACACGTCTTAATCTCACGATGGCCGATTACGTGCGGAATGACTTCGGTGACACTTTTGCTTGTTGGGTTTCGAGGCTTTCTGGGAAAGGGATACAGGGAACTAGACCGGAGAAAGAAGTCCCTTAGCGGAGACGAGACGATGATGGTACAGAAAAGGCGTTGGAGCGATACAGCTCGCAGGATGACTGGGAGATTCCTCAGTATAGGCTTGCCGTTCTATGCTACTTCAAAGTTGGGAGCTGCGCGGGTAGCATTGGTTATGCTTATTGGATTGGCATCGAACATCATGGCCATCGAAGACGAGGCCGTTGATCTTACAAGGGCCAAGACCTGGAGATTACTGTTTGGTCACCGACGATGGACCGTGGGGTCAGTTGTACTGCAGCTAGTCTGCGATCTCTCAGGCTTGACCAATAGCTCCGCGCTCACGAATATCTCCCTGGGATACCTAGCGGTGGGGTTGTCTCTCTTCGTTGTACCGCCCCCGTTTCCGTCTACGAGACCCAAAGTGTCTCTCATCACATCGTCTGTTCCTACCTCGGAAGCTTCCACTTCAACAGCGCTCCCTACACCGTGGGAGGCCCCACCGCAACTTCAAAATGATACGGCCAATGTCCCTAGAATTTCGCCCCTGATATCTTCCCCTGAAGATGTCGAGCTGACTCTGTGGGGTGGTACTGTACTAGGACTCTTCAGTATTGGGGTGTTCTTCTTTCTCGGGCCCAGCGGTGGCTATGTTTCACCAGCTCAATTTGGCTGTAGCATTGTTGCTTCATCCGCAGCAGCCCTGACTCTTACCACCGCAGATCCAAGGAGTCTGCGCAGCAATAAGGGAATTGGTCTTGTCCTCGGATCGCTGTTGTCATCAATTGCTTTGGCAAAGTTGGGCATCGATCTGTGGAGTACATTTGTATATCAAAGCATTTTCATCAGCATTTCTTTCGCGGCTACAATATATGATACCCCCACAGCGTCGTCTTTCTCTTCGCATTCCAATCATCAACATCACCACGACGAAACCAAATCACACACCACCGAGCGTGTTAAAATGTCGAAATTCTCGGACTTTGTACTCCGGAACTCCCCTAATTGGCAGCTGCTTCATAGCATACTGGTTGAGAAAGACTCCAGGAGAATCTTCTACTTCATGTGGTAAGCAGCTCCACCAACCCTGTTAAAAGGATCCGTTTTGACATTTTTGATAAGTCTCAACTTCGCATTCATGCTGATCCAGACATTCTATGGAGTGGCGACTGGATCTTTAGGCTTACTGAGCGACAGCATCCACATGTTTTTTGATTGCATAGCGCTTGTGGTGGGGCTGTGTGCAGCTGTGATGAGTAAATGGCCTCCAAGCACAAGGTTTCCTTATGGCTATGGCAAGATGGATACCTTAGCTGGCTTTGCTAACGGCATTTTCTTGATGTACGTCAGCATGAGGCCACAGACGATCCATGATACTGACTTCCCTTTGTAGGCTAATCAGCATTGAGATTATCTACGAGGCAATTGAAAGGCTTGCGGGAGGCAGTCATATCAATAAGCTAGGGGAACTACTCACAGTCAGCACCCTCGGCTTGATTGTAAACCTTGTTGGTTTGCTAGCTTTTGGACATGCCCATCACGGCCACTCCCACGGAGGACATGCCCACGGTGAACATAGCCATGCGGAGCACGACTGTTCGAGCCACTCACACGCAGGTCACCAACAGGAGAATGAGCATATCCACCGTGACCATTCAGATCATGACCACTCGCAGCATGACCATTCGCATCACGACCACTCTCACCGTGACCACTTACAAGGCTGCTCTCCTCAGAAGCACTTCGATCAGCCTCCTAGCGCTCACGCACATCTAGACCACCTTCAGGATCACTCCGCAGGTCTTACACCGAACTCCTCAGTCTTCTTATCCATACCAGCTACCCCCTCTAAACCCCTTCACCCGCACTCTCATGCGCATGGTCATGGGTCGAACGGCCATGGCCACCATGACCACGGCAATGAGAACATGCAAGGCATATTCCTACATGTCATGGCGGACACTCTTGGCTCTGCCGCTGTCATTGTATCAACTCTCCTCATCTACTTCTTCGGCTGGTCAGGTTTCGACCCGCTCGCATCCTGCTTCATCGCTATCCTCATTTTTGCGTCCGCCGTACCGCTCGTTACGTCGACTGCCAGGACGCTGCTGCTGACAGTCCCTGCGGACATCGAGTATGACCTGCGCGAGGCATTGGCAGGCCTCAGTGGTTTACGTGGAGTCGTCAGCTACGCTGTCCCGAAATTTTGGCTAGAAGAGGGCGGTGACCGGAAAGTCCTGGGCGTTATTCATGTCATTGCGGGAAAGGCAGCCGACACGGAGGACGTGAGACAGAGGGCCGTTCTCTTCCTGTTGGGGCGGAACATGGATGTCCTAGTACAAGTCGAGAGAGAAGGAGATGGGAGGTGCTGGTGCAAAGCTCAAAAATGAGTCCGCACCCTCTTTATTGCTTATATGTATATTAGCGAATGGTTTGTCTGGAAATGACCTGATTGATGTGTATACATAAACTATGACCCGAGCTTAATGTAGAAAGCTTTTTACCATATAAAGAAGGTCACAAGTGCGATGAAGAAGTGGCTGGTACCATCTTGCCTTTGCTCGACAAGATTCTACATGGATGCATCAGCATGAATACTTGGGGATTTACTATCAGACACCCAACACCCTTTCTGTAATTGCGTTGCCACGACGAGAAAGATCAGTCATCCAATCAATCAATCAAGAGTCCGAACTCCACCCCCAGTTGTACAACAAGTAGTATGATGTTAATTTCAAAGGACTAAATTTTGAAGACAAGGTTGGCAGACCGCATGACCCATTCTGTCGAGAATACTACTGTGCGAATGTTAGATGGTAGGTGAATAGTACCGGAAGAGGTGTGACGAGAGAGAGGACAGGATTTGGAGTTTTGTTTGTGATCGGAACGCTGGATGGTATTTCTTAGTAGCTTAGACCGTCAGGCGATGGGAGAAAGGTAGAGCCGAAAGACTGGAGCGGATGGAAGTTGTTGAGACCCAGTACGATGCCATATTGGGAGAGAATGCTTGAAAAGGGTAGAGCTATGCAAGAGGCTTTCGCTGATGATTAGATTGGTTGACTTCGGACTACCAACCGAGCACACTACACTTGGGAAGAGGGATAGCAAATACGGCTTTGTGATTGAACCAATACCTTTCTATAACCCGGCAATGCATCAGTATGCTAGTTTTGATATGATGGATTCGCCCAGGGACGCGCTGGAAGCTTTGGAGTTGGAGCCCGGAATGATATTTCAAAGGAGCCAACGCTGCATACAAGTCGAAGGGGATAGAGGTCTGAGGGAATGCTGATTTAGGCGGGCAAGGTCGTCAACACCGCGATAGTGTATGTAGAGTTCCCCACCGATTGTCTAGAGCGCCTCGATCGGTATGAGGGATGCTTCATGGGAGTCATCGGCTGTCGGGAGAAGGGACGGCTCTGAGCTTGGAAATCGAAGACATGGGCATGGTCTTCTGAGCTGGTGCCTTGACGCTGGGCATGAGGATTGTTGGAGAAGTTGAGCAATCATTGGTGCATGAGTCTACGCCAGTGCCGGTTCAATGGCTAGCAATCGCGACGGGATTGTCAGTAGACCTAGCAATCAGCAGGGCTCAAGTGCTCAAACGAGGAGGTATACTTCTTCATTGCTCCCCCTAATACCCCAAAACTCCGATCCCTCTCGATGCTGGGGTATAATGGTAGAGATACATTATTCCATAACTCAAACCATGCAAACGCGTCCATACCCAAAGCCCAAAATGCACGCCAGATCTAACGTCGAGGATCAAAATTTTGAAACCAACTACTTCGCTTCCCAGGACTCGGGCTACCATTCGCTTCTTGGGCCTGCAATCCGCTCAGCACTGGTATGTTGGGTCCTCCACCGTTCACGTATTCGTTGGCTCCGCCACCCCGTAATGGTTTGGCTATCCGTGACCCTGCTCCGCCGAAGTTGAAGCCGATGGGGTTATTTGATGCGTTGGACATGCCACGTGCAGAGCCCACTTTCGCGGCTTCAAGACGCTCTTTGACGGCTGCCAGTTGGCCTTCGAATCTGTAGATATCATTAGTCATTTGGTCCACTGAATATGAATGGTCCTCATACCGGTGATTTGCGGCCGTCAACTTCTCTTGACTATCCTGTAACAACGCCTCGAGACTCAGAATCCGCTCATTCCTTGCCATGAGCTTCCTTTCCGCGATCGCAACTTCCTTCTTCAGGCTGCCGTTTTGCTCCACAAGCTGTCTTTGCACATGCGTCAGCTGCTCCAAGTTACGTTCTAAGAAGGCCATCTTCTTCTGCTGTGCACGGTTGTTCGAAGATCGAAGAACATTATTGTATTGCTCCCTGGTTTCGTCCAGGGAGATCTCGAGCTCAACAACGCGCTCGCAGCGATTTTGGAGGTCTCGCATCAATGACTTCTTCATTATGTCGAAGTCGGCGATCTGCTGTTGCACCGTCTTACTGGCAGCGGCGGCAGCCACACTGCCGTTGGATGTTCCGTTCTTCAGGTTGCGTTGAGATTCTTCCATACTAGCCCTCAATTGGTGGTTCTCCTCGTCCTTTCGAGCTAGGTCTTCCCGCATGTCCTTGATCATTTGGACTTGCGTTTCTCTCCTATTAGTGTAGAGATCCGAAAGCCTATCTTTGACCTCGTCAATATCCGCTTCAGAGAGGTTACGCTCCATTAGTCCTTGGTATTCTTGTTCGACCGACTTGAGTCTGTCTTCGAGACCATTTCTCCTCGGATCTTGGTCTCCATTCATCTCCGCTGTTGCACTGATGCTCAAATCAGCTTTGCGGACGATGCCTTGTGCTTCAATCAATCTTGTTTTTAGGTCTCGTAGCTCGTCTGGCGCCACTATGTTCCCAGCTGCGCTCATTCTATGCAGACTCTCGACCTGCTCAATACATCTTCGGATCTTGCCCTCATTATCCGATGAGGCATCATCTCCGATGTCAAAACCGGCCATCATCTGTGCCATACGTTCTGCTTTCTTCTTCTCCTTTTCATTCAACACAGCGTTGGTCTCCTTGGCACTCATCCTCACATCAAGAAGCTGTTGCTTAACCTCGTCGAGTTCTGCAGTGAGTTCTGAGTTGGCGTCTTTGAGGCCGTCCATGGTAATAGAAGCCTCCTTGCCTTCAAAAGCCACCCGCTCAAGCTGCATTTTCAAATCGTTGACTTCGCCGCTAAGCTTTTCGTTCGTTCTGCCTGTTTGCAGACCACTCTGCTTCAGATACTGAAGCTCCGCTTTGGCCTCCTTCAGACGTTCTTCAGCCGCGGACAATTTAGTCTCCTTCTCGGCGACCTGGTCTTGCAATTCATTCTCCCTTCGTAGGAAATCCTCGCGTTCGTCTTTCTCGAGCATGATACTTGGTGTGTTCGAGCGTTCGCCAATGCTGGAATCTGACCGACTCGGTGTTTCTGACCTCCCAATTTCATGTAGGCGCGATGGTGTGCCCGGTCGACCTGGTTGCGCTCGAGAATCTGCTCTTGCACCAGTGACCGCCTCAGCAGCCAGCGGAGGCGCCCATTTCTCCTTCGGCACTGTCTCTCCGCTTCGCCATGTTTGCACTTCTCCTTCCAGACTAGTCACATAGCTTTCGTATGTCGTAACTTGATTTTGCGCCTTCTTCAAAAGCTGCTTCAGTTCCACTGGGCTGAGCTCAGCATTGATCTTAGCCTTGTTCTTGATCGCCTTTGCTCTAACACCGAATCTTAGCGTACTCAAGGTCTCCTGATCGTTGTAGCTACTTGGCGAGCAGTTTATGATCAAGGTGGTTCTTGAATTACCACCTAGAGATTCTTGTAATATTCTTGTAAGCTTTGAATCTCGATATGGAATGTGTGTTGATTTGCCGTCTGTGAGGGAGTTTATAACCATTCCTAAGGCGCTCAAACTCTTGTTGATCTTTTTGGCTTCTTCCAAAGTCTGACCGCTGGCTCCAGTCTTTCCCACCTTTTCACTACCGGCTAGATCCACAAGGAAAAGTTGCCCACTCTTAGCTGAGCCAGTCTCTACGTTTTTCTGGGTAATGGTGATGACAAAAATAGAATGTGAGCGTGAAGACTCCTGGTTCATGTTCGTAGCAGCCGTAGCCCTTGCAGCACCACCTCTCCTCATAACCTCGTACACCTCTTGTACGCTTGAAACATATATTTCTAATAACCCCTTGACGTAGACGCCCCTACTTTTTTCCTCATGCACTGGTAAATTGTCGTTTTGTGGTACCAGCAGATCCCGGATCTTCTCCATGTAGATCTCCATGTAGCTAACTCGTACTGTGTATTCGATGTTCCCGGGACTTCGTAATATGCTGGCGAACATTTGCTCTACGATACGCGGTATAATCCCTCTTTGTTCATCATCGTCTATATCTGCGCCCATCATGGTATACGATTTCCCGGCCCCAGTCTGCCCGTAAGCGAAAACGGTACCATTGTACCCATTGAGAATGTCGTCCACTGTGGATCGGATGGAGAAGTCGAAGACATCGGTCTGCCGTGAATCGGTGTCAAAGACTCGATCGAAAGTGAAGGCACCAGCTGCTTCATTAGACTAGATACGTATTAGCTCTAATTCTGTACCCCCAAATTCTCCCTGCCAGCTCATCATTGCCATGCTCACAATTATCGAGCATGTGTCCTCAGTCTCAAAATCCACTATTGAATCACCACCGCTTGCCAGCTCTGCTTTGTTCGGCGGACGGAATCGAGCGACCACTACGGAACATGTAAGCTTATGTCCACCTCCAAGTTATATCGCACCCTTTATCATACCCTTGATGGTGTTGCCAGCATTCGGCGCGCTCCTAGAAGTCATATTGTCAATGAAAGTGTCGGGGGTGCAACGTCCGAGTCCTCCTCTACTATTTACTTACGCCATGTTGAAAGCCTTTGTTGAGAATGCCGAATGGGGAGCGACAATGGTTCCACGGAACAAATGCGACAGAGCAAGTCTTCGAAACAATGTGGCTAGAGTATTCTGGCATATGCCATTGTGGAAGGCCAAGTCTGGCTTCAGGGTGTTGATATTGAGCTAGGCTGTTCATTTTGCAGGGGTGACGCGCCGGAACGGGCTGGAAAAACACGGCTTCCTTATCGGGGAGCACCCATACATCATCAGTTCCACCTGATAACCCCGAAACGCGTCTGGAGCTCGTACACTGGATATGGGATTTGTTTTGGGCTTGCTATAGGTTGAACATTACGCCACGTATGCAATGACGGTAACCCGCAGCTGCGGGACAAAGTACCTGCATCAGGATAGGCTTTTCGCATATACACATCCTCAGCAACGATCCCCCTCCAAGAATTGAAATGTCCCGAATCGTTTTGCATGACACCGAATCCTGCTCCTCCTAGACATAGCCAGCATCTTTGTGCACCCAACTCCACGCTCGACAATGATCCTGGCAATCCATAAACACAAGGCCTTGTGGCCGCGAAGCTCTTTTTAGCTTGTATATATCACCAAACGCCTAGGTTTGGTATTGTCGATCTTGCGGCCTTCGCGCACGAGTCCCTCCCCAACTCGATGCAACAATCTAGTCTTCCCAGCTCTTCTCGACGGTTTCGCGAACCCGCTTCGTGTATTCCCTGCGGTTGTCTTTGTAGAGGTTTGACGCTTCGACATTGGCAGGGGAAGAGGTGTTAGGATCATTTAGCAGACTATAAAACGTTCGTAAGCGCTGAGTTCCATTCTCATGAGGTTCGTTCATTGTAGCGTTGTCATCGTACCTTTGAATGCTCGTCAGGACGGCCGCGACGTCATACGTAGGACTCCACCGATTCTGCAGGATGTCCAAACAGAGCTCGCCTGTTCCGTAGACGTTGGGATGGAACATTTGGCTGATGAATTTGACGCCGGGTGGCTTATTTGGGTATTGTTCCTCGAAATGCATCACTAGGCGGAATGTGCCATCCTCGAAAGGCGTTTCTGCTGGGCCGATGATCACAGCGTTCCTACCAATATAATTCTGTAAGTGACTTTGCCCCACGACCCAGGAAGGGTATCCCTGGGGTGATCAGGTGCAAACCATGTCATGACATTGTCGGCGATAGGCGACGCGGAAACTCCTGCAGGGGGATCTGTTTGCATACGCTGTGGAAGACAATGTATTAGCCCGAGGTCCCAATGAGCGAGAAACGATCTACGAAGAGCTACGGTGTGAGGCAATGGAAGGGCTCTGCACCATACCTTAAAGTCGCGCATGAGGCGTCTGCGTGCGGGGGTAGACATGTTACTCGGGGTGAAACTGGTGAAGCTTCTGAAGCTTTTGCTTCGGTCATCCAAGTTAATCAAGAATGTCGCAACGCAATATAGTCTAGATGTGAAGCTTGGGGGGAAATAGCTCGCCCAACCGGCGATATTTAAAGATGCACGGTTGCAACCATAAATTTCTGGGGCACGCGGCTACCGCACCGGTTAGCACACTAACGGGTCACCAAGATTTATCGATCGGCATAATACTCCGGCCTGCAGGCTAGCCAGATTTAGGTAGCCTCTTCCGGACAAGCCAAAGTTACGGTTCAATAGGAAATAGGGGCACTTACACTAAGACTCGCGCCAGAGGGCCCTCATACTTAGTGCTGTAAGGTACCCCTAGGCGTGAGAGCCTTCCGGCGTGTGGTTAAGCGTCCCTAACCTTGACCTAGGTAGATCATACCCTCGGCTCCCTTTCCAATGTATTTTCTAGGGGGGGTTTCTCGTAGAGGCTCCGGAGTAGGTGGGCAAAGAGCGTGTCTCGTAATTGCTCGCTAAAGTGAGAATCCTGTGAGAGCGATACACTCCTACACTCAAGCACAGCACGAATACCTAAAAGTGGGCTGGAGATGTTTTGAAAGATATTCCGGATTACCAAGCTGAGTGTAAGAAAACGCATCTTCGGAACGTGGTTGGCGAGCCGAGTCAAATCTCCTGGAGGCCGGGTTACGGGAGGAATTTGCCGTGTTTCGACAGGTCAAACGACTCCCTCCCCAGAGCAATCTTCTTCTGCTCGTGCATATCAGCTTGTCAGAAAGTGTATATTGACGGCTACTGACAGCTCGTGGGCTGCACTAATACATTGTGGATACCAATTACTTATCAAGTTGGAAAGGTCAATGCCGTTCATTGCCAAAGCCTTCTCAATGCGGGGCTCGATTCACGGCAAGCCTGCAGGCCGCATCCACATCGCGGAGCCAAAGGAACGTTGAGGGCGGAGGGAACGCCTCGATCGAGCTTGATGAACAGACTACAGGCGCTACAGACATTGCCGCAGTGGGGAAGGCGGATCGACACATGCAAGATGAACGTTTGAGGACGCCCACAACACATGCACCCCAGATGGGACGGGAAGTCAGTGTAGTTCTATTTGGACGGCCTGGAGCGGTTATGGTCCAATCACATCAGCTTGACGTTCCAACCCAACAATCACGGCTTCTTGGGCGGAAAACCCCGAGATTACCTGGCACCTCGACGACCCTTTCTTGACTGGTTTCGCACGTCGTCAGCTCTAGTCTCGTTCGGTGTGGTCATCACGCAGCTGTTTGTCTTTCGAGACTTGGATCCCGTTGCAGGAAAGATCCTCGGAGCTATACTGGCCTTTGGAGGCATTGCTAAGCTCTCTACTAGGATGCATAAGGTACTTTAGACAGCAACTTCTGCTCAGTCGAGGAAAATTGCTCTCCGGAGGCTAGCATGCCACAGTTATGGTCACATTGCTCTGCACGATCATATTGTCATCATTCATCATCGGACTATTGAGGACTGAGTGTCGGTACCATACCCATTAAGCTTTCCAGCCTGGAAAATCAGCAAGATACAAAACGGCCCGTTCCTACCGACCGAAGAGTCCCTAAATGACAGCCTTTACGCTCAAGCCCCTTCCACAAACATCGGCCTACTGTTAGTTGCGACATTCTAGACTGCTCGTTAGACCTGTCTCCACTCAGCACCTTCATTTTGAAGACCTGATGGTTGCACAACAGCGCCTCGATCCTCAGCTTGGTCTATAGCCC
>JAABUL010001247.1_pt1 | contig 49391 bp, 35 predicted proteins | sample 5559151 | NCBI WGS metagenome assembly JAABUL01 (sample SAMN10711876, study PRJNA513368) | rock metagenome | isolation source: Antarctica rocks | place: Antarctica: Victoria Land, Pudding Butte sud
CCGCCGTTTACCCGCGCTTATTTGAATTTCTTCACTTTGACATTCAGAGCACTGGGCAGAAATCACATTGCGTCAACACCACTTTCTGGCCATCGCAATGCTATGTTTTAATTAGACAGTCAGATTTCTCTTGATCATATCAGTTCTAAGTTAATTTTTAAGCGTACGTCGAATGATTGAAGTCTATCAAGAACATCAGAGTCTCGATGCTGTTGAACGTCGATCAATTGTGTTGAAAAAAGAGATGTTAAATCACTTAAATGATGTTGAACAATATTATAAATGATAATAGACGTAAAATTATCAGTGATGTTATGAGATATAAAAATCTCTGAATGATCTCTTTCTTTTCTTTCTTCTTCATGCAACGTCTTGTATTTAAAATCTAGTTATTAGAATTTCATTCTGATTTCATTCAGTTCTCAGTTCATGACAACTTTGTACTGTATTTGATCTTGATAGCATCTGAAGTTCAATATATTGTTTATTTTTTAATGTTCATCATCTTTAATAATTATTGATTTGAATGATTCTGAATGCTGTTCTGATAGAAAATCTTCTGAATATGATTGCAGTAACTTTGAGCTGAACATTGAATGTAGATGCTTCATGCTGACTGATAAATGAAGATGATAAATGATATTCACTTTGACAGTGATTTGATAAAGATTTAACTGTTTATCTTTCAAATCTTTGCAAAGTCTCGTTGTCTTGACATTTCTGAAAGATAGTCAAACTCAGTCATTTACTTCATAAATGATGTCTCATTTATGTTTATTGATCTGAACTTCAATGATCAATCTCATCTTTTTCAATTATTGATGATCAAAGTTCAGTAATTCTTTCATTCAAATGATAATATCATCTGCTTTTCTAGCTTCAAGTAATTCACAAGTTGTTTTGTAATCAATCATATTTAAATTGAAACTCATTCAAAGATGAAATTCTTTGTTGAAGTAAAAAAGAATCATTGAAGTGATTGAAAAAATATTGAAATTGTTGTTGAATTTCATCATAGATATTCATTTGACTCAGTCATTCTGCATGTAATTGCAATAAATTCTAAGTTTGCATTCAACGTCTTGATTGACTCATTTTGATTGATTGTTGATCTCAAAATAATAAACTATGAATAAACTAGCTGTGATTCTCAGTCACTTGCAAAGACTTTTTTCTATAGTTGATATGAATTGAAAGTCTCTGTTTGAAACAATAGAACTGAATAAATCATGCAGTTAATACATTTGCAGTTTGTAAAGTGAACTAAATTTTAAAGTTTAGTGAAAGAAACATTTGTTGCTTAAAGTTGAGTAAAATTGAGATTTAAGTTGAGCTCATCTGATTGAGTTTTGCTTTTGTTGATAAAATTTGCGTTCGTTCATATGTCTTTGAACTGCATCTCGATATAATCTGCGTTTATTCATATGCATTGAAATGAATTTCGCTTTCGTTGCTTATGTCACATATGTCGATTCTTCTATCTATGTATATTATATATATCTACAGAAACTTATTTATAGACAAATTATAGTATGAAGTATCACTACAATGAATGTCATCATTGTACTCACTTTAAATTTTCAATGATGATTCATTCTTTCATTCTTTGACATTATATTAACAACAACTCAAACTTTTCTTCTATTGATTTCATCATTTTCATCACTACTTTTAACTTCTTGCAGTTTTCACAAAGCTTGAATTATTCACTATGAATGCATTACAATGATTGATTAAACTTGATGTGTTAACATTCTTTGTAATATTTTGAATTGATTTCACATTATTTGATCTGATTTAAGTTATCACATTTTTGATGATCTTGTTCTCAGTCATAGTGTGCAAGATCTTGAGTAATCACATATCTGTTGTCTGCAGCAGATTCAATAACTCATTTAGCTTTTTCATAATTTCATCATTATTTTTGAAATCATGAATCTGAAATCAGTTAACTATATCGATGTAAGCAAAATTAATCATTTGCAAACATGTTGTGAATGTTGTCTGTTTGACTTGTGTTTTTGCTTGATGTGCAAGTAAATGATTTCACTCATTTGAGAACTGAGCTTTGCAATAATCTGACACAGCTGCTAGAAAAATTCTATGAGCTGACATTTCATGATCTTCGATCTTGAGTTAAATCAACTGCGTGTGCTTGATTGATTTCAAAGCAGATACGCTGCTACTTTTTGAGCACATTGACAGAATGTCAAAGACTGACTTGATTGATTAAACTGTCATTGTACTTGAATCACAAAGATACATTGAATGTAATCTTTGAAATTGAGAATCTTTATTAATTTGCAAGATTGAAGATCAAGAAACACTCAGTATATATGAAGAGATTGTGAGCATCGCATTTTGCAATGAAGAAAATGAGTCGTGTGCTTTATATGAAAAGCAGATAAAAAGATCTCGCTCTTGTGATTATATAATGTCATTGTTTTGCAAATTCTTTCTTTTCATTCAATGCAATTGCTGTTAAGAGTTTGATATTGCAATTTGCAAGTTCTTGAACAAATGCAGTGTATTCAGCGACAGAAAGTTTTTCTCATGTTCATGAGTTGATGATGTTGAGCATGATGTCAAAGTTTATTGATCAGCATGACATGAATATTCAAGATTTTCATTCATATCGAGTATTTATTTGCTATCTTTGAAGAGACAAGAATACTCAGACTTTCTACAATTTATGACAAAAGTAGCTTCAAAATCTTGCAGAAGATGATTTTTTTTGCAGACAAATACTTTGCAACTTTGTTAAAATGTGATAATTCTGACTTGCATATTTCATTTTATACAAGAAATATGAAGAAAACATTCTTGCAAAATTTAGACATGTATAATCATGAAGATATCGAGAGACGCGATCAGAATGATCTCATTGAGTCAATTCATCACATTAGTGAACTTGATGCATGATTGATGACGAAGCGCAAGATCAATCAATAAGATTTTCTGTTGATGATGAGCAAAGCAAAACAGCTATTCAGATATAAATGATAGTATCATGATGAATTGATTTATAAAGATTAAATCAGAGACTAAAGTCAGAAACTGAATTGAAAATCAGATCTGAATTAGCTTTGAAATTCTATAACTTTGTCAAGACATTGTTTAGACTACGTCATATCTTCGACTTAATATATCATGAGTTATGTCGTGCTCGACTTGATAATGTCTAACAAACTTTCTATAGTCAATTGATTTTCTCAAGTTATTGAGAGCTTCTTAATAATTAGCTCTATCATAATATATACTCATTCTGTGTCTGCTTAAAATATCACATTGTCATATCATTCTTATAAATTTCATTTATTCATTTAGTAAACTCAATCATCACAGATAACATTTTGTATATTTCAATGAACTGTATATAATTATGATTTTAGCTATATATATAATAATAAACAAAGAAAGCATTTCATTTTTTGACGTGCAACTTTGATGATTGAGTTCAAGTCATAACTTTGAATGAAATGAGATTTGAAAGTCAGTTTGTTGTTTTCATGAGTTTGACTGATGTATGATTCATTGAACTGCAAGACAAATTAATTAAACTGCAAGACAGATTCATTGAACTGATGATGTTTGCTCTGATATCATGAAACATGTAATTTTCAAAATGTATGAAAGTCATTGAATTTAACACTCTTGATCATATTTAATATCTTAATGACAATCACTTGAAGATCATAAAACTCAACTATTGTGATCATGATGATGCAAAGTGCATCTGTGTTTTATTCAATCAAGCAATTGCATCATCGATCTTGTTGATAATCAGCTGCAATGATTGTAATCAATACACTCTTCAAGTCAGAATCTTCACAAATGACTTTCATGAGTTTAAATCTTGCAGATTGTAGCTTCTGCATTCATGATGATGAGCTTTTAGTGAGTTGTTATCACAGAACGTAAGTTATCTGTGTTAATGCAAATTTGCAAATGAGCGAGCTGATAATTAAGTTTTGAACATTAGAAGTCAAGTCAACATTTGAGTCAAAAAATGATATAAATGAAGTATCACATGTTCTTTGCATGCATCAACAGCACTTCTTCTTTTCTCTGAAAAAACATTCTTACATTCTTGTACTTCAGATTTTTATTGATTGCATTCATGTTTACATCATTTGCAGTGTGTGAACATTTGACAAGTATGAAAAGACTTTTCAAGTGTCAATTTTCATGTAAATGACTTGAACTTCAATGTTCATGATTTTTAAGTAGAACACACTTTTCTTACTTGTAATCTTTCATCTATTTCTTTTCATGATTGATAGTAGTGATGTGATAGAAGCAAGATGAATGTTGCTTGCTCATTCAAAGCATTGTGATTTTGAGTTGTGAAATTGCTGACGTTTGATAAACATTTTCATTACATTGATGAATGAATTTTTCTATACTTTGTTGCATTTCATAAATGCAGAATGATTGTAGCTGAAATCAATACTGATGAACATTATTGTTGATTTATGAAATGATACTGCATTTGCTTCTTTGAATTTTTGTCAATCTGCACACATTCAGACATAATGTTGATTAGATAATCATGATTTCTTTAATGAGTTATTCAATCAAATCTATTCAAGAGATTGAAAATGAGAATCTATGATTATGCTTAAGCAGTATTGCATGTATCATTGAAGATTTGTTGCATCATCGAAGCAGTATTTGCAACATCATCAAGAATCACAAAGTTTAGTGTTGATTTTATAAATTTTCTCATGATCTCAATAAGTTTTGATGAATATATCAGTGAATGTCAAAGAAGAAAGAATGAATACAATTATTTATAATACAGACTGATAGACTAGTAACACACTGCACATTCTTGATGCACATGTATGAGACTGTGTGATCTAAACACAGTTGTTATCTTTCATTTTGTTATTGACTTCAATGTCGTTCGCTTTGTCATCATCATCATTCTCAACATCTTTGATTATATCATCATTTTCAAAGATTTTGAACTTCAATGTCAACTTCATTATACACATTCAACGATTCTGTTTATCATATATCAGCATCTTGATTCTTGAATCTATGCAGCGCAAGTCATAAGTGATAGTCTTTTCATGTTGTTTAAGACAATTGACTCTCTTCTTGATTTATGCTTAATTTCTCTTCATTCATTCTGAATTAATCTGAACTAGTTTCTTGATCTTGTGTAGATTGTAATCAACATCAATTAATTTAATAATGTTAATAATAAAGCGTGATAACTTTTCATTTAAATACTTCTGCAGTTTTTTCAAGTTTTCTTGAAACAATTAAACTATGTTCATCATTCTAGATTTGATCAATTTTGAAGTTATCAAAGTCATAAAGACTTTAAACACAAGTTGAAAGTATTACATAATTAGATGTTAACAATCATGTTGAACATGTTTTTTCTCACTATGTATGTGATAATTTTCAAGAACAACATTAACAGAAAGTAGAGATTCTGTCACTTACTCAATAAAGAATAAGTGCATTCATAAAATTCATGATACAGAATACAATCTTCTCATTCTTGTTTCAGACATCGTTGATGAGCATGTTGATTGCTTTAATCTTGATACAGTTTATCTTGAAGATAATTTCAAGAATGTGCTTCTCATAAAAAGACTCAACTTTCTTCAAGTCGTAGAGATGATTTATTTCAAAGCAAACATACTTCTTATCTCAATCTTTTACTTCAGAGAACACAAGTGACTGTATCTCTGAAAGTTGTTCAAGATGCGAAAATGTGTTAAGTACTCTGAATCAACAAACTTTCATCATTCAGTTGTTGATGTTGAGTTGAGACTCAATTTTAATGCAATGATTGTTGATTCAATCTTGCTTTTTCTTATTCATCTTTTTTCGAAGTTGATCAATGATTGTCATCACTGAGAAATTAACAAGTTTGTTGAATCTTGATGAAAGACTGCAATCAATATCTTGATGCTCATTTAATTTCACATTTGTAAAAAGAAAGTTGAAAAACATTGATTGATTGATATCACGTCGTAATCATAGTGTGTTGCACACAGTTTCTAACTGTTTGATGTACTTCTGAATAACTTGAGAATTTATCTCTTGAATCTTGATGATTTTTGTATGTATCTTGTTCATGTCTTTTAAACTTTGATATGTACAGTATTTCAAATTGACTCGATGAGCTTTTTTTTCTTTTCATACTCATTCATGTTGATTCACTATTAAGTCTATCATCAGCATGTTCATTCATGTCATCATTTGAAAAAAAGATCGTTTGAAGAATGTATCTGTAATAAATCACTTACAAGATTTTTTATTCATGATTGTTAAAGACTAGACTGAACTAGAGATTCTATCAATATAGAAAATTGATTATTATATTACTTGAACTAGATACAGAACAATACATCAGATAATGTACAAGACGAAAGACAAAGAGTGAAAGAAAAGAATGAAAACTCAATTTCTATATACATGAATCGAGCAGAATCAAGACTAGACAATAGTTTTATGACTTAAGATTGCAAAGATTTGCACAAATGACTGAAATGATTGAAACAGAATTGCTGAAACTAAATTAAGATGATGATGATTAAATTAATGACTTGATTCATTGAACTGCAAAACAGATTCAATGAATTGAGATTATTTAAAACATCGATGATTTATGTTTTATGTTGAAATCATGTCTAGAAACTAATCAGAGTGCATGCATGACTAGAATGTTTGATTTATAGAGATAATTATAACTAAGACTTTAAGAATACAGAAGAAAGAAGATACAAAAGACAAGAAGAACACGCTCTATATAGTAGTTACTCAGATTCAACTCTAGTTTCAAAGAGAACATGTTGAAACACAAGAAAGATGTTTATTCAAAAGATGTTTGTAACACAAAGAAATGTGTTTGTCATAGACATCTGTTAATTACTCATAACACAAAGAAGTGTGTTTGTTTAAAAGACAATAAAAGCTGATTAAAAAATGTTAGAAAAGAGAAAAAATGCTGAGTCATATCTGAGTCAAATCTGAGTCAGATCTCAACTAGATCTTAATTAGTTTTAATCATTATGCAAAGAACTCGCTAATGTTCACTGCAAATTGATTAAAGTTTCAATCTTGTTCAATCTTGATACGCTTGTAACATTTTAAATCGAGTTGATGATCTGATATCATGATAATGATCTTAAATAAATTGATGATTTTGAACGTTTGAATCATCTTTCTATGCATCTCATTCATGATCAATCAATCTCATCTCATATTTCAAAGCTTTCATATCAACTGTGATTATCTTGCTTTAAAACTTGCTTTTTGAAAAGAATGTAAACTTTTCATCAATTCTGCAACGCAAGTCTTGTACATGTTTATCATGATTACACATATGAAACTAGAATTAGCTTGCTCTTCTTCTGATAAAAAATATATATCTGTTTATCTCAGTTTGATGATCAGCGCATTCATCTTGATATCATAATATGCATGATGAATTTATTAACATAATAAATCATTGTTCTTGTTGAAATGAATTCAAATCTTTGTTACAAATGTATCAAGACTGATAAGATTAAACAAGATTGAAACTTTGATCAATTTGCAGTGAACGCTAACAAGTTCTTTGCATAATGATTAAAGTTAATCAATGATTTAGTTGAGATCTGATCTAGATCTGACTCAGATTTAACTCAGATATGACTCAATCTTTTTTTCTTTCTTAATATTCTTTTCTTTCATCAACATTTTGTTCATCTACATCATATTCTTCTCATGTCACAAACACATTTCTTTCAAGTCTAGTGCAGTTTCTGAACATTACATAAATAGAAGCTTTTGTATTAATCTTCTTCTGTATTTTTAATATTCAATTATAGCTATTTCTAAAGATCAAGCATTATCAATTCTGATCTTCATTGATTGTATCATTTAAACATGATTCTGACATTATATTAAGAATTTCGTTAATCACATGATATTAATCTCATTACTCATTCAACATACTCGTCTAAACAGAATGAGTTTAAAGAAATTCATTTATCTGATGATCAATGATAATCAAAAGATAAAATAACACTAGAGAATTAAATAAAATCAACGACAAGACTGTTTGAATTGCTAAACTACTTATTGCTCATTAAATACATAAAGTTTACTTGATTACAAGAATCATGATAAAAAATCTTCGTGAATTGCTCAAGAATCAAATCGATCAATAGATTCAACAATAAAGAATCTTCGTTGTTTATTAGAAAATCAATCAAATCAATCAACAAACAAATCTCATCTTCTTTGTTGAAGATTAAACATCATTTCATACATTTTTCTTTTTCAATCATCAAGCATCATCATTCATTCAACTCTCTTTCAAACAAATTTCATCATGTTTAATCATTTGTCTATTGAAGAGCATTTTGAAGAATTTCAAAATCATTTCTCTCAAATCTCTGATGCTGATTCATTGAAATCACGAATGAAATCATTAAGTGCTGCGTCATTCATTCATGAAAATAATGAATCATTTGCTGAAACAATAATATTCTTCATGTTCTATGAAATCTGAAAGACTTAAAGTTTAGCTTTTGATGAAGAAATAAATTAATTCTACAAGTTAAATAAACAACAAGAAGACGAAATCAAAGAGTTGAAAGCTAAACTTCAAGCTAAGAAAAACACTTCTTCTGATTTCATTTACTTTAAGCATTTTAGATTTCAAAAAATATCTGATTCTTTGCTGTTTACTGATGAAAAGAACTCTACTTAAGAAAATTGATACGAAAAAATTCAGAATAAACTAGAGATCAACATTAATCTCTTTTCTAATGAATGAATCAAATTGAGCTATATACATTTCAGATTATTCAATGACACAGCTGAAGTCACTCAAGCTAAATGCAAACATGATTGTGTCAATTTTTATAAAATCATCGATGATCTTTTGAAAGAGTTAACTCAGTTGTTTAATGATTCAAATAAGAAAGTCAACTTTTGTAGAAAATACTACAACTTGATTTAAGAATTCAAGAAATTCAATGAATTTTATACTCAGTTTCAACGTTTATTTTTCTATCTAAACTATCACAAGAAGTAATTAATTGTTGATCTGAAAGATAAAATACACTTTCGTCTTTGATTCGTTTGAATAAATTGTCAGAATCGTGTCTAAATGAGTCAATCAGCAAAAGTCAGAGTTGAATAGTGCTTGATCTTTAAAAATAGCTATAACTGAATATTAAGAATACAGAAGAAGATGAGTACAAAAACTTTTATTTAAGTAATATTCAAAGACTGTGTTAAGTTTGAAGAGAATGTGTTTGTGACATGAGTAGAATGTGATGTAGAAAGAAAAATGATGTTGAACAAAGAGATGTTGAGAAAAGAAAATAGAGATTGAGTCAGATCTGAGTCAGATCTGAGCTAAAAACATTGACTAGCTTTATTCAATCTTGATATGCTCATAACATAAATCAACTAGTTCAATCTGATTTTCTAAAAGAAATTCATTTCTATCTGATTCATTTGAATAATGATCAGCAAGTCGTTTGAAAGATCAAGAACAAGATCAAACGCGTTAATGATTTTTCTAAAACTATCTTTCATAGAGTGACTGTTATCACTCAATCAGTTAATCATTTGAAGTGTGATCAGCTAAAGTTGCATGACATGATTTTAACTAGCGTCAAAGAAGCAGACATTCTAGTCGAAAGTTGTTTTATATATCATAAATCAGATCATAACTTTAAAGAGTGCTTAAATTGATCTGCTAGAATTAATGCAATGAACAATGAATACAATCATTTCAATTTCAATTTCGATTTCGATTAAAAAAACTAGTCATTTCTTCAAAAGTTATCAAAGAAATAAAGATTATATCTTTATGCAAACTAAATAAAATTCTATTGAAAGAGAGTTACTTTGAAAAGTCATTTTTAATTGATGTTCATTTCATCTTTCAAAATTAATCTTTTAATCTTCATCTTTTAATAGACAGTGATTCAGTTATTTACATGATCATACATTTTAATCTAGTCAATAAAGTATGCAAGAAACTGAGAATTCAATTTATATCATTGACAAAAGAGAAGCTAATAAGAGATTATGATGAAAAGATATCTAAGAAGATCATCACTCATAAAATTCTACTCAATCTCATCATCGAAAGTCATAAGAAATTGACTGTATCAATGCTGATAACTGATATCGATCATCATGAAGTCATATTGAGTAAGCTCTGAATAAACAAAAACGAAATATTATTGAATATGTGAAACGACGTCATTGTTTTTTCGAATCAATTGAATACTTTTATTTCGATTTTTTCAATCTCTCTCAATTCAAAGCACTCAAGTTGATTGCAATCAACTTCGTCTTCTTCAATCACTCAGACTAAGATCTCTATGATGCTCAAACGACTCGTTTGAGAAGAGTCATTCTCGATTCAAAGCATAAACGCAGCTTCGTTCAAAACGCTGTTGAATCATTCAAAGAAGAACAAGATCAAAGTCTTTGCTTTATTCATGATGAACATCAATAAAGAAATCACGTACAATACTCAGAACAATTTGAACGCTCTAAACATCTCTTCAATCAATGAAACGACTCAGAATTTGAAAGATATTAAAGCAAAGCTGTCATCGAAATATCATGAGTTTCTAGATGTTTTTGATCGAGCTCAATTGAATAAACTATTTTCTCATCGCTTCTACGATCATAAAATCGAGCTCATCAGTGATTCAACATTCTCTCGCTGTCGAATTTATCGAATGTCTTCTGTCAAACTTCTGAAAGTAAAGAAGTACTTAAACGAGAATCTGTCGAAGAAATTCATCACTTCTAGTCAAACTCTCTATTTCTTTCTCGTTCTATTCATTCTCAAAGCAAATGAAGATCTTCAATTCTGCGTGAACTATCGAAAGTTAAATGTCATTTTCAAAAGAAATAGATATTCTCTATCGCTGATAAACGAGATCATTGATAAAATAGTGAGTTGCAAGCATCTGACTAGATTGAACATCATATCAGCGTTTAACAAACTTCGAATGCATTTCGATAGCGAGAATTACATCACTTTTATCACTGCTTTAGAAGCATATAAATACAAGATGTTATCATTCAAACTGACTAATGAATCGATCTTCTTTCAGCAATATATGAATGATGTTTTATGAGACTTTCTGAACGACTTTTGTCAAGTCTATCTAAATGACATTCTCATCTATAGCAAAACAAGAAAGAAACATAAAGATCACGTCAAACTAGTATTGAGTCGACTACGTGAAGCTGAACTGCAAATGAATATTCAAAAGTGTGAATTCAATGTAAAAGAGACTGTCTTTCTAGAAGTCATTGTATCAGAACTAGATCTTCGTATGAATTTCAGCAAAGTGACAGTCATAGTCAGCTGAATCACTTCGATCAACCTAAAAGAAATTCAGAGCTTCGTGAGATTTGTTAACTTCTATCGTCGTTTCATTAAGAACTTCTCGAAGCTAGTTAAATCATTCATTCAGCTGACAAGAAAGAACTGTTGAGATCGTGTCTAGAATTTAATCACATTGCAGCGAAATAGTGCGTAGCTGAATAGAATGTTTGATCAATAGAGATAGCTATAACTAGAATATTAAGAATACAGAAGAAATCAAAGAGAGTTTCGAGCTGTATTTATAGTAGAGCAAAACAAAGAGAGTGAAGCAGATTTGCTCGAGTATTGAAAGCGCTAGAATAGAGTATCGAGACTGAGATTTAACATGAGTCAAAATCTCTAGAGCTTATTGACTAGAAAACTCTATTCAATTTCGACACACTCGTAACATTATCTTCTTCTCTTTAAAAGTCATGTCTCTATGACTTGTAGTGTAGTTCATAGCACTAACGTAGAATCTTGATGTCTGTCTTTCTATCAATCTTTCTATTGATTCAAATCAATTCGTCAAATGTCTATTGTAGCAGACTCACTATGTGAGATAGAGTGATCATTGAAGCAGACTCACTAGTCGACTTGCTCATTGAAGAGATCGACTATCGACTTGCTCTTGAAGCAGACTCACTAGTTGCACGTGAACGTGAGATAGATCAATTCACTGATAGATAGAACGATGTGAGTAGATAGATCATTGCATTGACAGCGTCTTTGTAGCAGACTCACTAGATTGATCTTGATTTGAATTGAGTTGAATCAAATTTGATGACACAGATTGTTTTGACTCAACTGATTCACAAGCTTGAGAGAAAAGAGAGTTGAACAGATTGTTTTCACTCGTCTGCTTCACGAGAATGAGTTGATTCTCAAGCAATTCACGAAGATTCTTTATCGTCGATTCTATTAATTGAATGAACTGTGTCTACTTAATGAGCGATAGATTCTCTAGCAATTCAAACAGTTTCGTCGTTGATTCTATTGATTCTCTGATGTTGTTCTGTCTTTCGATTGCATCAATCATCAGATAAACGAATTTCTTTAAACTCATTCTGTCTAAACGAGTATCTTGAATGAGTAATGAAATTGATATCATGTGATAAACGAATTCTTAATATAATGTTGAGATCATGTCTAGAATCTAATCACACTGCAGCGAGATAATGCGTAGCTGAATAGAATGTTTGATCAATAGAGATAGTTATAACTAGAATATTAAGAATACAGAAGAAATCAAAGAGAGTTTCAAGCTGTATCTATAGTAGAGCAAAACAAAGAGAGCGAAGCAGATTTGCTCGAGTATCGAAAGCGCTAGAATAGAGTATCGAGACTGAGATTTAACATGAGTCAAAATCTCTAGAGCTTATTGACTAGAAAATTCTATTCAATCTCGACACACTCATAACAAGAACACGTCTTTTGTTTGAAACGAGATCTGTGTTCAAGTCTTTGACAATCTAAAGAAACAAGTCAGCTCGATTTCAGTACTTCGTCACTTCAATCTCAAACGACAAGCTATTCTGAAGATCAATGCTTCGAACTATGTAAAAGGTGAAATACTATCTCAGTATGATGACGAGAAAGTTCTTCATTCGATGATCTTCTACAGTAAAAGCATGATTCTCGTTGAAATCAATTATCACATCTATGACAAGAAATTGCTAGTCATTATTCGATGCTTCGAACACTGACGACTTGAGCTGAAGTGCATTGAACTACTCATTCAGATATTCATTGATCATCAAGCTTTAAAGATCTTCATGAAAAATAAACAGTTGAGTCAACGACAAGTCAACTATCTGAACATTCTGTCAAAGTTCAACTTTCAGATCATCTTTAGATCAGACAAAATGAATACTAAAGTTGATGCTCTAACTCGAATGTTTCTAGCAAACGTCTCTGAATCAGCTCAACGACTTGAAGATCGTTTTCAGACTATTCTGATCTTCGATAGAGTCGATGTTCTACTCATTGAATCGAAAGCAAATCTCTATCAGCGAGTGTGTATGATCAATCAAACGAATGAGCTCTGTGATGAATATAGACAAGCTATGAACGAGAACAAGCTCAAATTTCATATCACTAAATTGAAGAACTGCGAAATCATTGACAACGTTCTTTTTAGAAAAGACTTACTGTAAGTTTCTGAGAACATGCACATGAAATTACTACAAGAAGTGCATGATTAATCTTCAATCTTTCACTTCGACAATAATTGAATCATTGATCTAGTTCAGCGTTTCTACTATTGATCAGATCATCGAGCTACTATTCGATGATACATTCAAAACTGTCATGCTTGTCAGCGAAGCAAAGTCTCTAGAAATAACATCAATGAACTTCATCATTCTCTCTTGATTTCACAGAAACGCTGAAAAAATATAGCTATGAACTTCATCACTGAACTATTTCTGTCAGAAGACTATAACATCATTTGCACAATCATATGTTGTCTCATCAAAGAACATCACTATGTTTTCTGTCATTGAGAAGACGATGACATCTCAGTCGAAGAAACGATTTGAATCATGCTATGAAACGTCTATCGACTGCATGATCTACTCAATTCTATTGTTTCAAACAGAGACTTTCAATTCATATCGACTATGTGAAAGAGTCTTTGCAAGCAACTGAGAATCACAGCTAGTTTATTCACAGTTTATCATTCAAAGATCAATGATTAGACGAAACGAGTCAATCAAGACGTTGAATGTGAACTTAGAATTTATTGCAATTACATGCAGAACGACTGAGTCAAATGAATATCTATGATGAAATTCAGCGACAATTTCAATATTTTCTTGATCATCTCAATGATCTCTTTCTACTTCAATAAAGATTTTCATTCTCGAATGAGTTTCAATTCAAATACGACTGATTACAAAATCACTTGTGAACGACTGAAAGCTAGAAAAGCAAATTGTTAGAGATCTGTCTAAAGCGAGTCAGATAGAAATGTCATTTAACTAGAAGATAAATGCTAAGAAAGAAAGATAGCTACAGAAAAGAAGCTGACTACATATGTGTATTTCTCAGTTGACGCTAGACTCAATAGAGATTAGTCAAGATGACAAAGCGAGAATAAATCTGACAAGATTAGAAGACTGAGTCTGACAAGACTAGAATCGTGACATTATCTCTCTTCTTTGATGATTCATGTTCGCATGAATGTATTTTCTGCTCGACTTGATTGATTGCTCAATCATGATTTCACAAACTCAGATCTGTTAAATCGTGATTGATTGAATTGTTGATTAGCGTAATTTGTTCAAGTATTAAATATGAAAATCATCAATGATCTTCTGAGCATTCATAAATTCGTCGTCATCAGCGTTGTATCAATTGAGATCATTGTCATAGTCATTTCATTTGACTCTATACTGAAGTCGTCTTTGATATCGACGAAAATTCAATATATCATCTATTTTTCACTCATCTTCATCGTTTATCACTATTGAATCTGAGAATTTGTTCTTGTCAGAATCGTGTCTAAATGAGTCAATCAGCAAAAGTCAAAATTGAATAGTGCTTAATCTTTAGAAATAACTATAACTGAATATTAAGAATACAGAAGAAGATGAGTACAAGAGCTTCTATTTAAGTAATATTCAGAAACTGTGCTAAGCTTGAAGAGAATGTGTTTGTGACATGAGTAGAATGTGATGTAGAAAGAAAGATGATGTTGAACAAAGAGATGTTGATGAAAGAAAATAGAGACTGAGTCAGATCTGAGCTAGAGACACTGACTAGCTTTATTCAGTCTTGATACACTTGTAACATTACTTTTTTCTTCGAAAATTCATGTTTGCATGAATGTCGCTCATTTGCTTGCTTTCTTATTGAGTTATTTTGATACTAGCGTGACTTTCTTGAGTATAGCACATGAAATTCGTTCAAAACTTTCTCGAAGTCATCGAATTCATCTTTATCAACATAGTATCATTCATTGTCTCTATCTAGATCTTTTCATTTGATCTTGTACTGTATTCGACCTTGATAGCATCTGAAGTTCAGAATGTCATCTATCTCTCAATGTTCATCATCGTTGTCATTAATAATGATGAGTTTGAGAGATTCTGCATGCTGTTTTGATAGAGAATCTTCTGAATATGATCGCAGTAGCTTCAAACTGAACATCGAATGCAAATGCTTCATGCTGACTGATAAACGAAGATGATAAAAGATTCTCGCTTTGACAGTGATCTGATACAATTCTAGTTGTTTGTCTTTTAAATCTTTGCAGAGTCTCGTTGTCTTGACGTTTCTGAAAGATAGTCAAACTCAGTCATCTACTTCATAGATGACATTTCGTCTATGTTTATTGATCTGAACTTTGATGATCAGCTTCGTCTTTTTCAATTGTTGACAATCGAAGCTCAGTAGCTCTTTCATTTGAATGACAATATCATCTGCTTTTCTAGCTTCAAGTCGTTCATGAGTTGTTTCATAGTCAATCGTATCTGAATCGAAACTCATTCAAAAGTGAAATTCTTTATTGAAATAGAAAGAGATCATTGAGATGATCGAGAAGATATTGAAATTGTTGCTGAATTTCATCATAGATATTCATTTGACTCAGTCGTTCTGCATGTAATTGCAGTAGATTCTAAGTTCGCGTTCAACGTCTTGATTGACTCGTTTCGTCTGATCGTTGATCTTCAAATGATAGACTGTGAATAGATTAGCTGTGATTCTCAGTCGCTTGCAAAGACTTTTTCACATAGTTGATATGAATTGAAAGTCTCTGTTCGAAACAATAGAACTGAGTAGATCATGCAGTCGATAAACGTTTCATAGCATGATTCAAATCATTTCTTCGACTGAGATGTCATCGTCTTCTCAATGACAGAAAACATAGTGACGTTCTTTGATGAGATGACATATGATTGTGCAAATGATGTTATAGTCTTCTGACAGAAATAGTTCAGTGATGAAGTTCATAGCTATATTTTTTCAGCGTTTCTGTGAAATCGAGAGAGAATGATGAAGTTCATTGATGTTATTTCTAGAGACTTTGCTTCGCTGACAAGCATGACAGTTTTGAATGTATTGTCGAATAGTAGCTCGATGATCTGATCAATAGTAGAAACGCTGAACTAAATCAATGATTCATTTATTGTCGAAGTGAGAGATTGAAGATTGATCATGCACTTCTTGTAGCAGTTTCGTATGCATATTCTTGAGAACTCACAGTAAGTCTTTTCTAAAGAGAACGCTGTCAATGATTTTGCAGTTCTTCAATTTAGTGATATGAAATTTGAGCTTGTTCTCGTTCATAACTTATCTATATTCATCGCAGAGCTCATTCATTTGATTGATCATACACACTCGCTGATAGAGATTTGCTTTCAATTCAACGAGTAGAACATCGACTCTATCGAGAATCAGAATAGTCTGAAAATGATCTTCAAGTCGTTGAGCTGATTCAGAGACGTTCGCTAGAGACATTCGAGTTAGAGCATTGACTTTAGTATTCATTTTGCCTGATCTAAAGATGATCTGAAAGTTGAACTTCAACAGAATGTTCAGATAGTTGACTTGTCATCGACTCAACTGTTTATTTTTCATGAAGATCTTCAAAGCTTGATGATCGATGAATATCTGAATGAGTAGTTCAGTGCACTTCAGCTCAAGTCGTTAGTGTTCGAAGCATCGAATAATGACTAGCAATTTCTTGTCATAGATGTGATAATTGATTTCAGCGAGAATCATGCTTTTACTGTAGAAGATCATCGAATGAAAAACTTTCTCGTCATCATACTGAGATAGTATTTCATCTTTTACATAGTTCAAAGCATCGATTTTCAGAATAGCTTGTCGTTTGAGATTGAAGTGACGAAGTACTGAGATCGAGCTGACTTGTTTCTTTAAATTGTCAAAGACTTGAACACAGATCTCATTTCAAACAAAAGACGTGTTCTTTCTTGTCAGCTGAATAAATGATTTGACTAGCTTCAAGAAGTTCTTAATGAAACGACGATAGAAGTTAACAAATTTCACGAAGCTCTGAATTTCTTTTAGATTGATCGAAGTGATTCAGCTGACTATGACTGTCACTTTGCTGAAATTCATACAAAGATCTAGTTCTGATACAATGACTTCTAGAAAGACAGTCTCTTCTACATTGAATTTGCACTTTCGAATATTCATCTGCAGTTCAGCTTCGCGTAGTTGACTCAATACTAGTTTGACGTGATCTCTATGTTTCTTTCTCATTTTGCTATAGATGAGAATGTCATCTAGATAGACTTGACAAAAGTCGTTCAGAAAGTTTCATAGAACATCATTCATATATTGCTGAAAGAAGGTCGATTCATTAGTCAGTTTGAATGATAGCATCTTGTATTTATATGCTTTTAAAGCAGTGATAAAAGTGATGTAATTCTCGCTATCGAAATGCATTCAAAGTTTGTTGAACGCTGATATGATGTTCAATCTAGTCAGATGCTTGCAACTCACTATTTTACCAATGATTTCGTCTATCAACGATAGAGAATATCTATTTCTTTTGAAAATGACATTTAGCTTTCGATAGTTCACGCAGAATCGAAGATCTTCATTTGCTTTGAGAGCGAATAGAACGGGGGAGAAATAGAGAGCCTGGCTAGAAGTGATGAATTTCTTCGACAGATTCTCGTTTAAGTACTTCTTTACTTTCAGAAGTTTGACAGAGAACATTCGATAGACTCGACAGTGAAAGAACGTTGAATCACTGATGAGCTCAATTTTATGGTCGTAGAAGCGATGAGAAGATAGCTTATTCGATTGAGCTCGATCAAAAACATCTAGAAACTCATGATATTTCGATGGCAGCTTTGCTTTAATATCTTTCAAATTCTGAGTCGTTTCATCGATTGAAGAGACGTTTAGAGCGTTCAAATCGTTCTGAGTATTGTACGCGATTTTCCTATTGATGTTCGTCATGAATAGAGCAAAGACTTCGATCTTGTTCTTCTTTGAACGATTCAACAGCGTTTTGAACGAAGCTGCGTCTATGCTTCGAATCAAGAATGACTCTTTTCGAACGAGTCGTTTGAGCATCATAGAGATCTTAGTCTGAGTGATTGAAGAAGGCGAAGTTGACTGCGATTAACTTGAGTGCTTTGAATTGAGGGGAATCGGAAAAATCGAAATAGAAGTATTCAATTGATTCGGAAAAACAATGACGTCGTTTCGCATATTCAATAATATTTCGTTTTTGTTCATTCAGAGCTTACTCAATATGACTTCATGATGATCAATATCAGCTATCAGCATTGATACAGTCAATTTCTTATGACTTTCGATGATGAGATTGAGTAGAATTTTATGAGTGATGATCTTCTTAAATATCTTTTCATCATAATCTCTTATTAGCTTCTCTTTTGTCAATGATATAGATTGAATTCTCAGTTTCTTGCATACTTTATTGACTAGATTAAAATGTATGATCATGTAAACAACTGAATCACTGTCTATTAGAAAACAAAGACTGAAAGATCAATTCTGAAAGATGAGATGAATGTCAATTAGAAACGACTTTTCAAAGTAATTTTCTTTCGATAGAATTTCATCTAGTTTGCACAAAGATATAATCTCTATTTCTTTGATGACTTTTGAAGAGATGACTAGTTTTTTGAATCGAAATTCGAATCAAAATCAAAGCGATCATATTCATTGTTCACTGCATTAATTCTAGTAGGTTGATCGAGACACTCTTTAGAGCTATGACCTGATTTATGACATATGAAACAGCTTTCGACTAGAATGTCTGCTTCTTTGACGCTAGTTAAAATCGCGTCACGCGACTTTAGCTGATAAGACTTCGAATAATCGACTGACTGAGTGACAACAGTTGCTCTATGAAAGATAGTCTTAGAAAGATCATTGACGCGTTTGATCTTGTTCTTGATCTCTCGAATGACTCGCTGATTATTATTCAAATGAATCAGATAGAAATGAATTTCTTTTAGAGAATCAGATTGAACTAGTTGATCTATTCAAACAAATCGAAGACGAGAATGTATTTTATCTTTCAGATCAGCGATCAGTTGCTTCTCGTGATAGTCTAGATAGAAAAATAGACGTTGAAACTGAGTATAAAATTCATTGAATTTCTTAAATTCTTGAATCAAGTTGTAGTATTCTCTACGAAAGTTGACTTTCTTATTCGAGTCATCGAACAACTGAGCTAGCTCTTTCAAAAGATCATCGACAATCTTATAGAGATTGACACAGTCACGTTCGCGTCTAGCTTGAGTGATCTCAGCTGCATCATCGAATAATCTAGAATGTATATAGCTCAATTTGACTCGTTCATTAGAAAAAAGATCGACGTTGATCTCTAGTTTATTCTGAATTTTTCCGTATCAGTTCTTTCAAGTAGAATTCTTTTCATCAGTAAACAGCGAAGAATCAGGTATTTTTTGAAATCTAGAACGCTCAGAGTAGATGAAATCAGAAGAAGTGTTTTCTTTAGCTTGAAATCTAGTCTTCAACTCTTTGATTTTGTCTTCTTGTTGTTTATCTAACTCGTAGAGTCAATCTGTTTCTTCATCAAGAGCTAGACTTCGAGTTTTTCAGATTTCGTAGAACACGAGAGATATTATTGTTTCAGCGAATAATTCATCATCTTCATGAATGAATGATGCAGCACTTGATGATTTCGTTCGTGATTTCAATGAATCAGCATCAGAGATTTGAGAGAAACGATCTTGAAATTCTTCGAAACGCTCTTCAATGAACAAATGACTAGACATGATGAGATTTGTTTTGAAAGAAGATCGAATGAATGATGATGCTCGACGATTGAAGAAGAAAGATGTATAGAGTGATGTTTAATCTTCAACAAAGAAGATGAGATTTGTTTGTTGATTGATTTAATTGATTTTCTAGCAAACAACGAAGATTCTTTATCGTTGAATCTATCAATCGATTTGATTCTTGAGCAATTCACGAAGATTCTTTATCATGATTCTCGTAATCGAGTGAACTTTGCATACTTAATGAGCGATAAGTAGTCTAGCAATTCAAACAGTCTTGTCGTTGATTCTATTCAACTCTCTAGTGTTGTTCTATCTTTTGATTATCGTTGATCATCAGATAAATGAATTTCTTTAAACTCGTTCTGTCTAGACGAGTATGTTGAATGAGTAATGAGATCAGTATCGTGTGATTAACGAATTCTTAATATAATGTCAGAATCGTGTCTAGATGAGTCAATCAGCGAAAGTCAGAGTTGAATAGTGCTTGATCTTTAGAGATAGTTATAACTGAATATTAAGAATACAGAAGAAGATGAGTACAAGAGCTTCTATTTAAGTAATATTCAGAAACTGCGCTAAGTTTGAAGAAAATGTGTTTGTGACACAAGTAGAATGTGATGTAGAAAGAAAGATGATGTTGAACAAAGAGATGTTGATGAAAGAAAATAGAGACTGAGTCAGATTTGAGCTAGAGACACTGACTAGCTTTATTCAGTCTTGATACGCTCGTAACAGTTCTTTTGATCAGGCAAGAAGTCATCGACGACAGAGCAAAGCAGATCAGAATGAAATACATCATGAACATGCATAGACTTTGATAATTTCAGTTTATATGAAGAGTTGACGAGATCTAAATTGATGAAAGAATCGAGCATTTTGTCATCTAGCTTCTTGAAAGATCTCGCTGTAATGATGTTTCTTTCATTCAGAAACACTTTTGATTCAATCTTGTAATTAACTTCTTTTCTATGCTTATTGACTTGTTTCATCATTTGTTTTCGTGTTTTGACTAGCGACTCGCGAGCAAACTTCAATGTTTTGTTCATATGTTCAGATATATTCTCGACTTTAGTCGTCTGCAAGCGTTCACAAGAACTTTCATATTCGATGACATCGAGTTCAAAGCTCATACAAGAATGAAAGTCTTTGTTTAGAAAGAAAGAAGTTGAAAAGATGACTGAGAACAAAGCATTATTGTCGATGAACTCGATCATGAGTAGTAGCTTAGCTCAGTCATTCTGCATGTACAAACAGAAGAATCAAAGATATCTTTCAACGTTCTGATTGACTCGTTCACTTTGATCATCGATCTGAAGATGATAGACTGTAAAAAGTTGAAGATTAATGTTTAGTCTTTTGCAAAGTGACTTTCATAGAATGAAGGTAAATTGAGAGTCTCGATTCGAAACAATGAAATCAAGTAAATCATGTATTCGATATATTCACTGAAGCATTAACTCAACTATTTTTTCTGCTGTGATCTTCTCGTCATCAATGAAGCAAGAAATATAATGTTGTTTCTTTGTCAATCTACATATCACTGTTAGTATGATGTTTTTGTCTTTCAAAAGAGATAAATTGATGATGAAATTCATGACTATGTTCTTTCATTGCTGTTCAAGTATGAGTAAAGAATGTAGTAGTTCATTGAATTTATCTTGAGAAGTCTTTGATCGCTGACAAATGTAGCAGTTTCAAATATATCGATCTATTGTCTTTTGCATTGAAGATCAATAGTAGTATCTTCTTATGATCTTCATCGTTCTGAGAATTTCAAAATGATCAATAGAAGATTGATCGTGAACTTTTCGAATTAGCATCATTTGAAGATGCTCATCGAAGAAAACTCATAGAAGATCATCTCGATATAGTATTTCATTCTGAACTCGACAATTTCTTAATTTAATATCTTCGTATTGAGCTTCATCTTTTAATACGACTTCATGAAGTAGAATACAATTCTCGTTGATTCTGTTAGCTTCTAAAATCAATCGATAAATTGATTCATCGTTTTCTTTCTCTTCTAGATCAGCAATTTTCATTCAATTCGACGTGAGAATTGTAGTTCGCTGATAGCGACATCGTTCATTCTTGAAACTTCTAGAAACTGAATCGACTCGACGAGTCAATGCATCGACTTTGATGTTTTATTTGTCTGAGCGATACATGATTTTGAAGTTGAAGTCGACGAGCTTTTGTACTCAGCGCATTTGACATCTACTTAGCTCTTTATCTTTCATTAATGACGTTAAAGCTTGATGATCAGTGAACATCTTGATGAGTAATTCAGTCAATTTCAGCTCAAATCGTCAATGCTCGAAGACATGAATGATTGCTAGTAGTTTCTTGTCATAGATCTCGTAATTGCACTCAGCGAGACTCAGATTCTTGCTGTAGTAGATCATTGAATGCAATGTTTCTTCGTCATCATACTGAGAAAGTATGTCATCGTTGACGTAGTTGAATGAGTCTGTTTCAAGAATAGTCTTTCTATTCTGATCAAAATGACGAAGAATAAAGACTTCAGTCATTCATTTCTTCATATGATCAAAGATCGTTTGACAAGCTTGATCTCATTCAAATATCATCTCTTTTTGAGTTAGTTGAATCAGAAGATGAACAATCTTCGAAAAGTTCTTTATAAAACGTCGATAGAAATTGCAGAAGTTGACGAAGAACTGCATCTGAGTGAGATTTGTAAAAGTAGATCATTCAACTACTGCTTGTACTTTTCTGAGATTCATCTTTAGTTCTTCAATGAATAGCAATAGTTTCAGAAAGAAGATCTTCTGAACATGAAACTTGCATTTGTTTATATTCATCTGAAGATCAGTCTCTCGTAGTTTATGTAGAACTAATCGTACGTGTTGCTTATGTTTCTTCAGTGTTTTGCTGTAGATGATAATGTCATCTAGGTAAATCTGACAAAACTGATGAAGATAGTCAAATAGCACGTCGTTCATATAGTGTTGATAGAAAGTCGAGTCGTTGATTAATTTGAAAGACATCACGTGATATTTGTAGAAATCAAAAGAGATGATAAAGATAGTCAAATCTTCGCTATCTGAATGCATGCGTAGTTTGTTGAACGCGACAATGATGTTCAATCGAGTCAGATACTTACTTTCTTGTATATGAACGAAAGTCTCGTCTATTAATGACAAAGAATAGCGATTTCATTTGATCAAAGCATTGAGCTTTCTGTAATCGATGCAGAAACGCAAGCTATCGTCTTTCTTTTCGACGAATAGTATGAGCGAAGCATATGAAGCTGAGCTAGAAGATATAAAGTCTTTATTCAGATGCTTGATCAGATAATTCTTCATCTTTTGAAGCTTGTAATCAGACATATGATAGAGATGACTTCGAGAAGATGTTTTCTCATCGATCAACTCAATTTTATGATCATAGAAGCAATGAGAAAATAGTTGATCAGTCATCGCTCGATCAAACACGTCTAGATAGTCATGATATTTCAAAGAAAGCTTAGCTTTGACTTCTTTCAAGATCTCTTCGTGTGAAAGCTCTTGTAGATTTACATTTTTGAGTTTATTTCTAGCTGTTTTTAGAAGTCGATCGATTTTCGTGATGATGATCGCGAAAGTAGTCACATTCAATCATTTGACTAGTGATCTATATGCTGCAGTCTCTATCATTGCTATGTTCATTGAATCAGAAGACGAAGCAAAGTTGACTGAGCTAAATGATTTCACGATTTTATTGAATGAAGATGACTTTTCACTGAGTCGAGTGACAACAGAAGAGATAGATCTCTTTAATATTTGAGTAAAGATTGAACTTTTCTGTTCTATCGCGATTTTCTTGCTCGAAAGAATAGTCGAATGAGCTTTGATAGAAGCTTTGATATGAGCTTCGAAACTAGAAAATTGAAGACGATCATCTCTCATATCAATAGTCACTTTGATCTTGTTCATTCATGTTTTTTCAAGAATCATCTGATGTTGATCTAATCGAATGATCAGCATAGAAGCGAAACGTTTCATATGATCTTGAACAGTTAGATTCGAATAAATTGCATGAGTAATGAGCTTTTTTGCATAATGATCATCGAATTTCCTTATTGATTTGAGCTTGATTAAAGATAAAGATTCAATTTGCAAATGATCACAAACATTCTGCGCAATTAATTCATCAATGAACGAATAGTCAGCTGCTTCAGTGTCAATCAATGACTTTAATGAGTAACTAATTTCATTGCTAGATAATACACATTCAGTAGTCAAAGATTTCGAAGCAAAGAAGTCATTTGAGCTGCTCATTGTTGAAGAAATTAACACATCTTTCACTGCGTCTTTGATGAAAGTCACTAGTTTTTTGCCTCATTCTTCGATTTCTCTGTAAATAATTTCTTCTCTTCTTTTGACATGACGATCTCATTGAGGCAAGAGATGAATACATGAGATGTTGAAGTACTAGTCTTCAGCTGAGAGCAATTCTTTGAAAGATGATTCGATGCTTTGCAGTTGAAGCAGATGATTGACATTCTTGATCATTCAGATTCAAGAGTGAAAAAAGTAATGAGTTGAACATAGCTAGTAGTCGAGATTGAAGCTGATGTCGACGAAGAAACAAAACGTTTTTTCGAAGCTGCTATTGATTTGACTGTTCATTGCTCGTCACGTAGCTGATAATTGACTCGTTGTTTGTTATTCACATCTTGAAGAAAGATCTTGAGCTTATCAAGCAAGCTAAACTCTATGAGGCAAACTGACAACGCGTTCTGAAGACGATTGTTGATTTTATTCTGAATGTCGTTCATCAGAGTGATATCGTCGTAGTTCAGAAAGCTGAATATTTTAGTGAATTTTGAATAGAAAGAGCTGAAAGACTTGTTGAGCTGCTTCAGAGCGACGTATTCACGACGACACTTTCAAATCAGATTCTGATCTTCGTAAATTTCTTTCAGATGTTTCAGTAGCTCTGATAGTGACTGATAGAATGAGAAAGCATCAACATGATGCTTTGCATAAATTTGCTGATCAGCATCGTCTTCTAGTCTGAAAATCACATAGACAATATGAATCTTTTCAGTAGAATAATGATTCGCATTAACATCGAGCTTGTCAACTATTTTGATGTTTCATGTCTCTCAGATAGAATCATCTGTTTCGATGAAGATGAGTGAATTCGAAAGCTTGATGAACTTGTGATGATCGTTTTCGTTATCAGATAGAGTAGAAGATTCTCGTTGAGAGCGAGCTTCTTTCTGATTGACTCGTTGCTCAGCTGACTGAGTATCTTGACGAGACATAAATCGATCAGCTTGACGTTGTTCTGCTCTGAAGTTCAATCGCTCGTCTTGTAACTGATTGATCTTTTTCTCTAACTCATCGTTTTTATCAAAAGCGACTTTTAGTTGTTTCGCTCTCTTTTTGTGATCGTCTTGTACAAAAAGTCAGTGTTCATTGAGTTGTAGAGTCAAGTCTCACTGACTTCGAAGCTCATTCAGCATATTGATGACTTTGTTGAGTTGATTGCTGACTCAATGAAACAGTTGTTCTTCAATGTTTATGTTTCATGAGATGATAGCTTTCTCAGCTTCAACTGAAGCATCGATGAGTAGAAGTGAAACTCTTCTACTGACAGTGCTTTTAAGTAGACGAGTTGTTCGAAACTCAACTGACTCGACATTACATGTCATGATGAGAAAAGATAGAAGTTGTTGAGATAAGAGTAAATGAAAGATTGATGTTTTGAATTGATGTTTTTTGATGAGTGAAAATTCAAAGAATTTCTTGTGAATTTCAGATAATAATTGAGTGCTTTATTCAAAAAATTTCTTGCGAATAGAATGATGAAAATGAGTGTAGAATCGAAGAATTTCTTGCAATCTAAAATGATGATGCAAATTTGAAGAATCTCTTGCAAATTTTTCTTACTGAATAAATTGTTTCGTATCGTCTATTCATCGATAGCAGAGTAGATGATGAGCATTTATCTAATGTTAGAGATTTGTCTAGAGCGAGTCAGATAGAGATGTCATTTAACTAGAAGATAAATGTTAAGAAAGAAAGATAGCTACAGAAAAGAAGCTGACTACATATGTGTGTTTCTCAGTCGACGCTAGACTCAATAAAGATTAATCAAGATGACGAAGCGAGAATAAATCTGACAAGACTAGAAGACTGAGTCTGACAAGACTAGAATCATGACACAAATGATATTGTCATTTGAATGAAAGAGCTACTGAGCTTCAATCATCAACAATTGAAAAAGACGAAGCTGATCATCGAAGCACAGATCAATAAACATAGACGAGACATCATTTATGAGATAGATGACTGAGTTTGACTATTCTTCAGAAACGTCAAAATCACAAGATCATGCAAAGATTTGAAAGATAAACAACTAAAATTGTATCAGATCACTGTCAAAGCGAAGATCTTCTATCATCTTCATCTATCAATCAGCATGAAGCATCTGCATTCAATGTTCAGCTTGAAGCTATTGCGATCATATTCAGAAGATTCTCTATCAGAACAGCATGCAAAATCTCTCAGACTCATCATTATTGATGATGATGATGATGAACATTGAGAAATAAATGACATTCTGAACTTCAGATGTTATCAAGATCAAATACAGTACAAGATTAAATGAAAAAATCTAGATAAAGATGATGAATGATACTATGTTGATAAAGATGAATTCAATGACTTCGAGAAAGTTTTGAATGAATTTCATACATTATACTCAAGAAAGTCACGTTAGTATCGAAATAACTCAATAAGAAAGCAAGCAAACGAGTAACATTCATGCAAACATAAATTTTCAAAGAGAAGAATAATATTACGAATGTATCAAGATTGAATAAGACTAGTCAATGTCTTTAGCTCAGATCTGACTCAGATCTGACTCAGTTTTTATTTTCTTTTTTCAACATCTTTTTGTTCAACATCATCTTTCTTTCTACATCACATTCTACTTGTGTCACAAACACATTTTCTTTAAACTTAGCACAGTCTCTGAATATTACTTAAATAGAAGCTTTTGTACTCATCTTCTTCTGTATTCTTAATATTCAGTTATAGTTATTTTTAAAGATCAAGCATTATTCAATTTTGACTTTTGCTGATTGACTCATTTAGACATGATTCTGATAACAAGTCATACTAAATTGAAAAACAGTGAAAATTTGCATTTCATTTGTTTTATTCATGCAAACATGAATTTTCAAAGAAAGAGTAATGTTATGAATGTGTCAGAATTGATTAAAGCTAGTCAATGATTTAGTCAAGATCTGATCTAGATCTGACTCAGATTTGATTCAGATATGACTCAGCATCTTTTTTCTTCTTTAGCATTTTCTAATCAGCTTCTATTGTCTTCTAGATAAACACACTTCTTTGTGTTATGAATGATCAACAGATTTCTATGATAAACACATTTCTTTGTATCACAAACATCTTTCAAATCAACATCTTTCTTGTGTTTTAACACGTTCTCTTTGAGACTAGCATCTATCTGAGTAACTACTATATAGAGTGTATTCTTCTTGTCTTTTGTATCTTCTTTCTTCTGTATTCTTAAAGTCTTAGTTATAACTATCTCTATAGATCAAACATTCTAGTCATGCACACACTCTGATTAGTTTTTAAACACAATCTCAACACTCATCATGTAGCTGATAATTGACTTGTTGTTTGTTATTTACATCTTGAAGAAACATCTTGAGCTTATTAAGCAAGCTAAACTTTATGAGATAAATTGACAACGTGTTCTGAAAACAATTGTTGATTTTATTCTGAATGTCGTTCATCAGAATGACATTGTCATAGTTCAGAAAGCTGAATATTCTAGTGAATTCTGAAAGAAAGAATTGAAGAGCTTATTGAGCTGCTTCAGAATGATGTATTTGCAATGACACTTTCAAATCAAATTCTGATCTTCATAAATTTCTTTCAGATGTTTCAGTAACTTTGATAATGATTGATAAAGTGAGAAAGCATCAACATAATGCTTTGCATAAATTTGCTGATCAGCATCATCTTCTAGTCTGAAAATCACATAAACAATATGAATCTTTTCAATAGAATAATGATTCACATTGACATCAAGCTTGTCAGCTATTTTGATGTTTCATGTCTTTCAGATAGAATAATTTGTTTCGATGAAAATAAGTGAATTCAAAAGCTTGATGAACTTGTGATGATCATTCTCATTTTCATTATCAGATAGAGTAGAAAATTCTTGTTGAAAATGAGTTTTGAAAGCTGAGCTTCATTCAACTTCAAAGCGACAAATCAAAACTGAGATCATAGAAGTTTCTTTCTGATTGACTTGTTACTCAGCTGACTGAGTATCTTGACGAAGCATAAATCAATCAGCTTGATGTTATTTTGCTCTGAAGTTCAATCACTCGTTTTGTAATTGATTGATCTTTTTCTCTAGCTCATCATTTTTATCAAAAGCAACTTTTAATTGTTTCACTCTTTTTTTCTGATCATCTTGTATGAGAAGTCAATGTTCATTGAGTTGTAAAATCAAGTCTCACTGACTTCAAAGCTTGTTCAGCATATTAATGACTTCATTGAATTGATTGCTGACTCAATGAAACAGTTGTTCTTTGATGTTTATGTTTCATAAAGTGACAGCTTTCTCAGCTTCAACTGAAGCATCAATGAGTAAAAGTGAAACTCTTCTATTGATAATGCTTTTAAGCAAATGAGTTATTCAAGACTCAACTGACTTGACGTTGCATGTCATGATGAAAGAAGATAAAAGTTATTGATGTTTTGAATTGATGTTTTTTGATGAGTGAAAATTCAAAAAATCTCTTGTAAATTTCAAATAATAATTGAATGCTTTATTTAAAGAATTTCTTGCAAATAGAATGATGAAAATGACTGTAGAATCAAAGAATTTCTTGCAATTTAAAATGATGATGCAAATTTGAAGAATATCTTGCAAACTTTTCTTACTGAATAGATTGTTTTATATCATTTATTCATCGATAGCAAAGTAGTAGATGATGAACATTTATTTAATGTTAGAAATCTGTCTAAAGTGAGTCAGATAAAGATGTCATTTAACTAAAAGATAAATGTTAAGAAAGAAAGATAGTTACAGAAAAGAAGCTGATTACATATGTGTATTTCTCAATCAACGCTAGACTCAATAAAAACTAATCAAAGTGACGAAGCAAGAATAAATCTGACAAGACTAGAAGATTAAGTCTGACAAGACTAGAATCATGATAAAATTAATGTTAATCAAAGTCACGTCATGCTGTTTTAACTATTCAATGAACTTCTTGTTTTAACTGAATTGAGATGTAATAAAAGTGAAAGATCTTTTCAGTATATGAGTAAAAATCAAGCTTTTTTATTTTATGATTGATTTATTGCTTAAGAATAAAGTAATTGATTTCTGATTAGTAGAATTGAAATTCAAAAATCGAAGAAAATTGATTTGCATATCAATTACTAAATTGATTTTATTCATTCATGTTTTTTCAAGAATCATTTGATGTTGATTTAATCAAGTGATCAACATAAAAGCTGTGTCAATCATATGATCTTAAACAGTCAGATTTGAATAAATAATATGAGTAATGAGTTTCTTAGCATAATGATCGTTGAATTCTCGAATTGACTTCACTTTGATCAAAGTCAAAGATTCAATTTGCAACTGATCACAAACAATCTGCACAATCACTTCATTAATGAATGAATAGTCAGCAGCTTCAATGTCAATCAATGACTTCAATGAGTAACTAATTTCATTGCTAGAAAGTACACATTCAATAGTTAAAGATTCAGAAGCAAAAGAATCATGTGACATGCTCATTGTTGAAGAAATTAACACATCTTTCATCATGTTTTTGATGAAAGTCTCTAGTTTTTTGCCTCACTATCTTCAAAAGAAGACATTTTCTCATTCTCTTTATTCTTTGAAATGATGATTTCATATAAACGAAGAATGAATGCATGAAATGCAGAAGTGTCAATCTTGTTCAGCTGAAAGCAATTCTTGAACAAATGATCAAAAATCTTGCAGATGTAGCAGATAATTGACAATCTTGCTGATTTAAAGATAAAAAAAATAATCAACTTAACATAATTGATTATTGAAGTTATTACTGACAGAGAAGTAGCACATTTATCAGATATGACAGTGACTTTGATGATGACAATGCAACGTTTGTTGCAAAGCTGATAATTGACTTATTATTTACTATTCACATCTTGAAGAAAGATTTTTAAGCAAGTGAGCAAAGTAAAGTTCTTTAAACAGATTGATAAAGTGTTTTGCAAGCAATTATTGATTTTATTCTGAAGATTGTTCATCAGAGTGCAATCATCATATTCAAGATAGCTGAATAGTTTTATAAAGTTGAAGTAAAAAACATTGAAAGACTTGTCTGCTTATCTCAAAGCGTTGTACTTGCAATGACACTTTCGATTCTTATTCAGTTCATTGTATATTTCTTTCAGATGCTCAAAAAGTTCGTCGATTAAAATGTATGAATGCAAAGCATCATGTCAACGTCAAGCAAAAATGTGCTCAGCAGCATCATCTTCTAGTCTAGATATCACATAAACAATACAGATATTCTCATTATTGAAGTGATCAACATTTGTCTGAAGCTTGTCATTTATTTTAATTCTTCAGCTGTCTCATGTTGATTCATCTTCATCAATGAATATAAATGAATTTGAAAACTTGAAGAACTTGTGATGATTGCTGTTGAATAAAGTGAATGACTGTCAGAATGTTTATTGATCTGAACTTCAATGATCAGCTTCATCTTTTTCAATTGTTGATGATCGAAGTTCAGTAATTCTTTCATTCAAATGATGATATCATCTGCTTTTTTAACTTCAAGTCGTTCATGAGTTGTTTCATAATCAATTATATCTGAATCGAAACTCATTTGAAAGTGAAATTCTTTATTGAAGTAAAAGAAAATCATTGAAGTGATTAAGAAGATATTGAAATTGTCGTTGAATTTTATCATAGATATTCATTTAACTCAATCGTTCTGCATGTAATTGCAGTAGATTTTAAGTTCGCATTCAACGTCTTGATTAACTTGTTTCAATTGATCGTTGATCTCAGAATGATAGACTGTGAATAAACTAGCTGTGATTCTCAATCACTTGCAAAGACTTTTTCACATAGTTGATATGAATTGAGAGTCTTTGTTCAAAACAATAGAACTGAGTAAATCATGCAGTCAATAGACGTTTCATAGCATGATTCAAATCATTTCTTCGACTGAGATGTCATCGTCTTTTCAATGACAGAAAACATAGTAACATTCTTTGATGAAATGACATATAATTATGCAAATGACGTTATAGTCTTCTGACAGAAGTAGTTCAATGATAAAGTTCATAACTATATCTTTTCAGCGTTTCTGTGAAATCGAAAGAGAATGATGAAGTTCATTGATGCTATCTCTAGAAACTTTGCTTTGTTGATAAGCATAACAATTTCAAATGTATCATTAAATAATAGCTCAATGATTTAATCAATAGTAGAAATGTTGAACTAGATCAATGATTCATTTATTATCAAGATAAAAGATTAAAGATTGATCATGCACTTCTTGTAGTAATTTCATGTGCATGTTCTCAGAAACTCAGAGTAGATCTTTTTTAAATAGAATGTTGTCAATGATTTTGCAATTCTTCAGTTTAGTGATATGAAATTTGAGCTTGTTTTCATTCATAGCTTGTTTATATTTGCTGCAGAACTCATCTGTTTAATTGATCATACATATTCATTAATAGAAATTTGCTTTTGATTCAACAGATAGAACATCAATTCTATCAAAGATCAAAATAGTCTGAAAATGCTCTTCAAGTCTTTAAGATGATTCAGAAATGTTTGCTAGAAACATTCTGATTAAAACATCAACTTTAATGTTTATTTTGTCTGATTTAAAGATGATCTGAAAGTTGAACTTTGATAAAATGTTCAGATAGTTGACTTGTCATTGACTCAACTGTTTATTTTTCATAAAGATCTTTAAAGTTTGATGATCAATGAACATCTGAATGAGTAATTCAATGCATTTCAGCTTGAGTCATCAGTGTTCAAAGCATTGAATAATGACTAGTCATTTCTTGTCATAAATGTGATAATTGATTTCAGCGAAAATCATGCTTTTGCTGTAGAAAGTCATTAAATGAAGAATTCTCTCGTCATCATACTGAGATAGTATTTCATCTTTTACATAGTTTGAAGCATTGATCTTCAGAATTGCTTATCATTTGAGATTAAAATGACGAAGTATTGAAGCTGAGCTGACTTGTTTCTTTAAATTGTCAAAAGCTTGAACATAGATCTCATTTCAAACAAAAGACGTGTTTTTTCTAGTCAGCTGAGTGAATGATTTGACTAGCTTCAAGAAGTTCTTAATGAAACAATGATAGAAGTTAATAAATCTCACAAAGCTCTGAATTTCTTTTAAATTAATCAAAGTGATTCAGCTGACTATAACTGTCACTTTGCTGAAATTTATATGAAGATCAAGTTCTGATATGATGACTTCTAGAAAAACAGTCTCTTCTACATTAAATTTGACACTTTCGAATATTCATCTGCAGTTCAGCTTCGCGTAGTCGACTCAATACTAGTTTGACGTGATCTTTATGTTTCTTTCTCATTTTGCTATAAATGAGAATGTCATCTAGATAGACTTGACAAAAGTTGTTCAGAAAGTTTCATAGAACATCATTCATATATTGTTGAAAGAAGATCAATTCATTAATCAGTTTGAATGATAACATCTTGTATTTATATGCTTCTAAAGCAATGATAAAGATGATGTAATTCTCGTTATCAAGATGCATTTAAAGTTTGTTGAATGCTGATATGATGTTCAATCTAGTCAGATGCTTGCAATTCACTATTTTATCAATGATTTCGTCTATCAACGATAGAGAATATTTATTTCTTTTGAAAATGACATTTAACTTTCAATAGTTCATGCAGAATCAAAGATCTTTATTTGCTTTAAGAGTGAATAGAACAGAAAAGAAATAGAGAGTTTGACTGAAAGTGATGAATTTCTTTAATAGATTCTCATTTAAATACTTCTTTACTTTCAGAAGTTTGACAGAGAACATTTGATAAACTCGACAGTGAAAAAGCATTGAATCATTGATGAGTTCAATTTTATGATCATAGAAGCAATGAAAGAATAGTTTATTCAATTGAGCTCGATCAAAAACATCTAGAAAATCATGATATTCTGAAGATAGCTTGACTTTAATAGCTTTCAAATTCTGAGTAGTTTTCTCAACGAAAGAGACGTTCAGAGCGTTCAAATTGCATTGAGTGTTGTACGTGATTTTTCTATCGATATTCTTCATGAATAGAGTGAATACTTCAGTCTGATTCTTTTTTGAGCAATTCAACAATGTTTTGAATGAAGCAACATTTATGCTTCAAATTGAGAATGACTCTTTCTGAATTATAGTTAAAACAGATCATTTGAGCATTCTAGAAATCTTTGACTGAGAGATAAAAGTAAACAAAGTTGATTGTGATCAACTTAAGTGCTTTGAATTGAAAGAGATCAAAAAAATTGAAATGAAAGTATTTAATTGATTTGAAAAAATGATGATGTTGATTTGCATATTCAGTAATATTTTATTTTTGTTCATTCATGATTTTTCTAATATGACTTCGTGATGATCGATGTCAGCTATCAACATAGAAACAGTCAATTTCTTATGACTTTCAATGATGAGATTCAATAGAATTTTATGAGTGATAATCTTCTTAAATATCTTTTCATCATATTCTTTTATTAACTTCTCTTTTGTCAATGATATAGATTGAATTTTCAGCTCTTTACATACTTTATTGACTAGATTGATATGTATGATTGTATAGATGACTGAATCATTGTTTATCAAAGAGCGAAGACTGAATGATTTATTCTGTGAGATGAGAAGAGCATTGATTAAAAATGACTTATCAAAGTAATTCTCTTTCAATAGAATTTTGTCTAGATTGCACAAAGATATAATCTTCACTTCAATGATTGTTGAAGAAATGACTAGTTTTTTGACTTAAACTTTGATTCAGTATTGAGTTCAAAACAATTGTAGTTCTCATTAATTGCATTGACTTTGATAGATTGATTCAAGCATTTTCTGAAACTATGATCTGATTTGTGACATACAAAACAGATTTCAACTAGAACGTCTGCATTCTTGACGTTAGTTAAAACTGCGCTGCGTGACTTTGATCAGTCAGACTTTGAAGCAGAAGATTGAACAGCAATAGTTGCTTTAAAAATGATGATCTTTGAATCATCATGTTTGTTCTTGATCTTTTGAACTGCTTTATGTTCATTGTTCAAGTGAATCAAATAGTTTCAAATATCTGATAGCTTGATGAGTGACTTCATCTGAGCTGTTCAAAAGATTCAAAGATGAGAGTTTATTTTATTCTTTAAATCAACAATTAGTACGTTCTTCTGATACTTTAAATAAATGTATAGTCGTTGAAACTGATTAAAGAAATCGCTGAATTTCTTTGATTCTTGAACTAAATTAATATATTTTCTACGATAGTTATCTTTCTTATCAAAATCATGAAATGATTGAGCTAGTTTCTTTAGAAGTTCATTGACAATCAGATAAAGATTATCACAGTTGAGATCACATCTGACTTAAGTGACTTCAACAACGTCATCTGCTAGTCAAGAGTTTATGTAGCTCAGTTTGTAGAGTTCATTTGAAAAGATGTTGATGTTCATTGCTAGCTTCTCTCATATGTCAAGAGATCAGTTCTTTCAAGTAGAATTCTTTTCATCAGTGAACATTAAAGAATCAAGTATTTTGTGATATTTAGATCATTCAAAGTAGATGACAATCAAGAAAGCAATGATGATTACATTGACTGTGATAGCAGTGAAAGCTTGTAATTTTGCTTTCAACTGTTGAATTTCACTCTTGTCTTGTTGTTTCATCTTGACAAGATGATCTGTTTCTTTATTAAGATTATAAATATATTTCTTTCATACTTTTATATCATTGAGTATGATGATTTCAGCATTTGATTCGTTGAAAGCAATGAATGAAGAAGTGTGTTATAAGTCGACGATAGAAGAGAAAGTTTATGAACATGTTTATTGCAAGAAATCAATGAAAGCTTAATCTTTATCAAATGTATTCTTAAATGTCATAGTGAAGAAAATGAGAATTGATTTGAACTGAATGAAGAATGAAGCTCAATGATTTTATGAAGAAAGACGAATGTTTGTTCAATAAAGAAGATGTTTGTGAAGATGATTAATCTTGAAGCAATTCACGAAGATTCTTTATCATAATTCTCTTGATCGATTTGATTCTTTAGCAATTCACGAAAATTCTTTATCATAGATTCTATTAATCGATTTTGAATGAATGTATATTGAATGAGCGATAGATTTTCTAGCAATTCAATGATTGTATATTTTCATTGATTCTATGAATTTTCTGATGTTGTTCTTGTCTTTCAAGATTGAATCATCAGATAAACAAATTTCTTTAGACTTGATTCGTCTGTACAAGTTGATTAAATGAGTAATGAGATCAGTATCATGTGATTAACGAATTCTTAATATAATGTCAAAATCATGTCTAAATGATACAATCAATGAATGTCAGAATTGATAGTGTTTGATCTTTAGAAATAGTTATAACTGAATATTAAAAATACAGAAGAAGATTAATATAAAAGCTTCTATTTATGTAATGTTCAAAGATTGTGTTAAACTTGAAAGAAATGTGTTTGTGACATGAAAAGAAAATGATGTAAATGAACAAGATGTTAATGAAAGAAAAGAGTGTTGAGAAAGAAAAAAAATGTTGAGAAAGAAAAAGAGTGTTGAGTCATATCTGAGTCAAATCTGAGTCAGATCTAGATCAGATCTCGACTAAATCATTAATTAGTTCTAATCAATCTTGATACACTCGTAACACATCTTTAGTCTTAATCAATGAACTCATCACTGTCGCTCAGTTTCAAACTCACGTCAACAATGCTTTCAAAGCATGATACACTTTTTTGATTGAACTTCAAACTTGATTCAACAACATTATCATTCAGTATATCAACTGAGTCTCAGTCTGTCAACAAGAACATGAGTAAACTCAGATTGAACTTAAGCAGTTTCAGATCAATAATGAAATCTTGTCAGAAATGATTCAAGAACTCAAGAGCATAAGCAGAATCAATATCAAATCAGAGAAATATTTGAATTCAGAACTTTATATTGAAGAGCAAGAGAACAAGCTAAATCAGTTCATCTTTGAGCTGATCAGCAAGCTGAAGTTGAACGTAAATCATTATTCAATTCTCAAGTCTCATCTTCTGTATGAATACAATCACTTATCGAGAAATGCTGTTGCTCAAGCGTTGTCACATATGATTGCTCAGCATGACAAGCTAGTCACGATTGAGCAATTAGTTATCTTATTAAGACAAGTCTTCAATAATTCAGATAAGCAAGAAATCACTCAGTAATTTATTTCAGTTCTAAGAATGTGAAATCACATTTTCATCAAATATCTGTTCAACTTTCAGCAGCACATTGATGCAATCAAATATGACGTTGTAACTTGAAAATTCAATCTGAAAAATGAACTATTCAGCGAGTTCAAAGCTTTATTGATTCAGATGAATATCAGCAGTTTGAACTATGAGCAGTTGATTATCAAATGTCAGCAATTGAATAATCAATATCATGTCACAGTACAAAATCTTTTCAAGTCAAAAGCAGTAATTCACTCTATCTTTGTGATCTTTACAATTCTCACGTATCTCATCAAATATGCAACATCTTCAACAGACTTGAAAGTTACAATCTCAAGCTTGAAGAATTTCATGAACTTATCAATCATCAACATGAAAAAATGAGACTTACTGACTTTCAAAAAGCATCAACATTGCATGATCAATTATTTGTGTTTATATTGCAATAAGTCTGAGCATCAGATTGCAATCTGCAATTCAAAGCTCAAGATTCAGTTACAAATCATTTTATTATTCATCTTTGCAATCTTTATCAACAATCTTACTTTCAATACTTCTTTCATCTTGAGAAAAGTTTAGTCTCTGCATACAATCACTTGCAGAGACAATCGAATAGTCTGAAAATCTCTGCACTCTCAGTTAGCTTGATTCATTGATTAGAAAAGAAGATGAACAATGATCATTTCATGCTCTCAGATAATTTAGAAAGCAATAAAATCAATGTCAATCTTTTTGTTTTGATTGACATTGACATCATTGATTATGCATTTATTGATGATTCTTTCGCGCAAAAATACTCTTTATTCTGTTTTTCTTTGTCTGAAATCTGTACTTTTCAGAAGTTTGATAATCAATCAATCATATTTAATTTAATCACTCATTATGCTCTTGTCAAACTTTGAGTTTCAAGCAAGAAGCTTGAAGAAACTCTCTTTTATGTCACTTAACTTTCATAATTCTCAGTTGTTCTAGATCTGTTCTGATTAAAAAGTCATAAAGCAATTATAAATCTGCGTCATAATCAGCTCATTTTTGAATCTCAAGTCAACTCAGAACTTGTACTTGAAACTCTTTCAAGCATCTCGATTTCAACTGTGTCAATATCAGCTCTCTTAACATTTTTGCTCTCAAAACATCTGAAAATCTATGCTATAAATAGTGCTTCGTTTCTGCAACTTGCTAGAAAAAAGAATCATGATTTGTTTATCATATTCATGAGAAATATCAATAAAGCTCTGAAAATCACGTTTTTCATTAACTTTGTCACGTTATTGTTTTTCAAATATCACAATTTTTTTAATGTTTTCTCTTGCAAATTGATGAACATTCTATCTGAACAACATTTCTATGATCATAAAATTCAGCTGCAAAAGAGCAAAACTTTTATCTTTGAGTTTTTATATGACATGTTTCAAAATGAGCTTCAAATATTAAAGAAGTATCTGAAGAATAATTTGATCAAAGACTTTATTCAAGTCAGCTCTTTTCTTGCAATCTCTTCAATACTCTTTGTTAAAAAATCAAGTGAAGAACTCAGATTTTGTGTGAATTATCAAGATCTGAACATCATGATAGTTAAGAATTGATACTCATTACTTTTCATTCAAGAAACTCTGAATCAACTGACTAAGATCAAGTATTACATCAAGTTAGATATTATTGCAGTCTTTAATAAACTGCAAATGACTTATGAAAATGAGTGAAAGATCGCTTTTTGAACACGTTATGACTTATACAAGTATAATGTTTTGCTCTTTGAACTCACAAATGAATCATCATCATTTCAGAACTTCATTAATAACACTTTGCATGACTTTTTGAATGTTTTCTGCATCATGTACATGAATGATATCTTGATCTATAGCAACAGCAAAAAGAAGCATACTCAGCATGTTCATCAAATACTGAAGCGACTTAAAGTTGTTGAATTACAAATAAATATTGAGAAATGCAAATTTTCAGTTATTGAGATTAAGTATTTGAGTCTAATAATCATCACTCACGAAATCAAAATGAACTTTAAGAAAATCAATGTTATCATGAATTAAGTTGCATCTCAAGACATCAAAGATGTTCAGAGTTTTCTGAGCTTCATCAACTTCTATAAATGATTTATTAAGAAGTTTTTCAAGCTGATCAATTCATTGACTGTTTTAATCAGAAAAGATCAGTCATTTAATTAAATTCAAAAGTGTCAATTCATCTTTGATCAACTTAAACAAACATTCATCATTGTCTTTATCTTAATGCACTATAACTTGAATCTACTCATGACTGTGAAAATTGATGTTTTCAACTATGTTGTGATTGAAGTCATGTTTCAACAAAATGATAATGAACAGTTAAAATTTGTAATCTATTTCTCTTTTAAAATGCTATTTGCAAAATGCAACTACAAGATTTATGACAAGAAACTTCTAGTTATAATCAGAGCTTTTGAAAAATGAAGACTTAAACTGAAAGACACATTAAATCTTGTTGAGATCATTTTCAATCACAAGAATCTAAAATATTTCATGTCAATTAAGCTGTTTAGTTGAAGACAAATCAGATGATCAGAATTTCTCTTTCAATTTAACTTCAAAATTGTATATCATTCAAGTGAATTGAACACTCAAGTTGATGCACTCATGCATTGATCAGAAGATCTTCTCTTGAACGAAGAAGATGATCATTAAGAACATTAATGACAAATCATGCTAAAATTAAAAAATCTGAAAATTCAAGTCTTAATCAATGTTCTCGATGATAATGACTTTAAAGCACTTAAATCAAGTAACTTGAAAAGCAAATCAATGATCTTTGAACAGTCTGAATCATCAGAGAAAATGTCTATGTCTGAAGCATTCAAATCAAGTGACTTGAAGAGCAAATCAATGATTTCTGAACAGTCTGAATCATCAGAGAAAATGTCTATGAATGAGTTAAAGAAACAACTCTTTGCAGTTTATTTCAATGATGAATGAGTACAGATCATGATAACTGTGTTAAAAGATGATCAACGAAAGTTTAAAGAATTTTTGTTAACAAAATGTATGTTGCAAAATGATTGAGTTTACTATAAAGATAAATTATTGATACTTGAAGATGAGAAACTGCAACTACGTCTGCTTCAATTAAGTCATGACACGTTTATTGCGAGTCATTCAAAAAGAATCAAGATTTATGAAATACTCAATCATCATTATTACTGACTTAAAATGATCAAGACAGTAGCTCACTTCATACATAATTATCATTTATGCTCTTGAATGAAGATCTTTAGAGAAAAATATCAGAGAGCTTTGAAGTTTCTTGATGTATTCAATCGTTGCTGAAAAAACATAGTCATGAATTTCATCATGACAATATCTCAAAGTAAGAATCTGAATGAAAATTCAACAATCAATATTCTGATAGTTGTGAACAGACTATTTAAACAAGTGCATTATGAGTCTATGAGTGAAATTACAGCTTTAGATACAGCTCAAGTCTTTTATCATGCAATATGAAAACATCATGAATTATCTGATTCAATCATCTTGAATCATGAAACTCAGTTTATTAATCACTTTTGAGATGAACTTTGTACTCAATTGAAGATTCAAGCTCAATTGTCAACTGCGTTTCACTCAAAAATGAATGATCAAATCAAGAACATCAACAACATTTTGAAACAATATCTTTAAGTCTTTGTGTTCTTTATGCAGAATGATTGAGTTGCATGATTGTCATCAGTTGAATTTGTCATTAACAATCACTTCTTTGAAAGCACTCAATGCATGTCGTTTCTAACTAACTTCAAACAGCATTCATGAATGAGATTGAAATCAAAGAAGATTCAGAAGAACATTATTAAACACTCAAAATGAATACATGTTAATCTGTTTATTCAGAAAATGAATTGAATCAATGAAATTCTGCAAGAACAAATGATCTTAGCTCAAGTCTATCAGAAACAATTTATCAATGTTCATTAATAACATGTTTTCAAGTATGCAATTGATGATATAATTTGATTAGATGCTTGCAATTTGATAATTCATTGACTCAGCAAGAAGTTATTTAATAAATTTGAGAAATCTTTCAAAATCATCAAAATTGTTAGTTTTCATTCTTATCAGTTAAAGTTGCTTGATGACTGATTCTGTTTCAATGTCTTTCATACTTATCTGCTTCATTTTGCAATCAACAACTTCTTATTTAAACAAATATTTTCTGCATCATTTTTGATAGTCTTTGTCAAAAAAGTGCTTAGTTGAAAAATGAACAAAATATTGAACTTTCAAGTAAAGAACTCTCAGCTAAAGTATTTAATTAAGTGAACTGAGATAGAAGAAAATAGTTGAGTAAAGTTTGTGAATGTGATGAATGTCATCGAAGTCATGAACATCTATCATGCTTGAAATCTTGATCATTCAAATAAGAATTCATGAATTGCTTACATGCAAGAAAGCAACAACTCTGAATATAAGTCAAAAAATTAAAAGTCTTGCAAAAGCTTTGACTTCAAAAAGAGAATTTATTGTCATGATTTTAACATGTGTTACTTGAAAAGATGTTGAGAAAAGAGATGTTAAATCACTTAGATGATGTTGAACAATATTATAAATGATAATAGATGTGAGATTATCAATGATGTTATGAAAGTCTCTCGATACAAATGATACTCAGCATTCATGAGATATAAAAATTTCTGAATGATCTTTTTTTTTTCTTTCTTCTTCATGCAACATCTTGTATTTAAAATCTAGTTATTAGAATTTCATTCTGATTTCATTCAGCTTTCAGTTCATGACAACTCTCTGACAAATGTCATAAGTATTTATATACTTTTTGACATTCTTGATCATACTTTTTCAGTAATATTTGCAATCTAATAGCTCATTAATCTTGTCAGCATTAAAATGCTTTGCTAAAAAATCATCATGATGATGTTTCAATAACTCTTTTCTGACAGAAAGATCTTCTGAAACATACAATGATTCATTGTACTTTATCATTTCTTGACTATTCAATGTTCAAGCTTCAACGTCATTCTTTTGTATACTCATTGTTTTATCTGCTTTTAATCTCACAGCAAATTCATCTTCTTGCTGTAAGATCTTGATGAGTTCAACTATAAATTTACTACTGAAATCATATATTGTTTCATGAATTGTCAATACTTTGAAAATTGCATGTGAAATGAGTTGTTTGCAATCAACAGTTTCAGCAACAAAATTAAACTGTTTCTCAGCTACGTTGCAATCTTTATGAGTCAACATTTTGATATTTATGCTCTTCAAAATTGTTGATTCAAATTGAAAGATTTTATCTTTTGAGAAATATACTTCGTTTAAATGCGTTTCTTGTATTGTTAAAATCATGATTTTCAGCAGCATACTTCTGACATGCATTGCTGAACACATACTTGTGTTTTCATTGACACTGTGAACAGACATCTTCTCGACTTCGTTAATCACTCATTTACAGTAAATTTCATCTTGCAATCTGCTTTTAACATGTTTCGCTGAATATTTTTGTTCACTGACACTGTGAACAAACATTTTCTCAACATCATTAATCACTTATATTCATCAATGAATTTCATTTTGCAGTCTGCTTTCAACATGTTCTGCTGAATATTTATTCATACTTATACTGTGAACAAACATCTTCTCAACATCGTTAATCACTCGTATACAATATAGTTCTCTGATCGTTATGAATATAAAGCTATTTAAGCTTTCTATTCTAGTCAGCTTTCGCTGCAGAATGAGCAGCAAACAATTTGCAGAAATGTTCTCATTCTTATAATTAAATCATCTTGATGATGCATTAATCAAGTTTGTCTTTTCTGATCTATGTGCTATTTCAAAGTCACAGATCAACAATCTCATGACTCATCTGACTTGTCTTTTGTTTAGCTTTTGAACGTTCATAAAATTCTTCAGATTATTATGATCAGTCAGAACTTTGACAGTATGATAATTGTCTTTCACATAATGTCATCAGTGTTTAAACATCGTTACTATGATTAAAAGCTTCTGATCATGTGTCTCATAGTTTCTTTTAATGTCTATCATCATTCTGAATCAGAATGCAATTGAATGTCATTGATTTTCATCATTTAACTGAGACAAAATACTTGCAACTGCATAATCAAACATGTCAATCTCAATGTATATATGTTGCTTTGAGTCAAAGTATTTTAGTATAGATGCTCTCATAAAGACGTTGCGAAGCTGATTAAAAGCTTGTTTCGCTTCGCTTGATCATATGAATGAGCTCATTTTTACATTTTTTATACTATCTTTCAGCAGTTCTGTTAAAGACTCTGCTATTTGCAAGTAATGATGTATAAAACGTTGATAAAAATTGATGAATTTCAGAAAAACTTGTATTTTTCAATACATCTTTGATCTGAATCACGTTTTGATGATGTTTATTCTACTTAGATTCATTGAAACATTCTTTGTGAATATGATAAATTCTAGAAAGTTCATTTTAGTGATGAAGAATGCACACTTCTTCAAGCTAGCATATAGCTTGAACTTTCTTAGTCTCTTCAGAATCTGCTTCACGTGATCTACGTGATCAGTCTTCTTTACGAAGAAAATTAGAATGTCATTCAGATAAACAATACAAAAGTCATTTAAAAGCTCTGTCAAGATTTTATTAATATAAATCTGAAAGATGACAGATGCATTGATTAAATTAAATGACATGATCATATATTCAAAGTGATCATAATGAGTACAAAACATCATCTTTCACTCGTCTTCATGTTGAATTCTGAAATGATGATAAACATTCTTCAAATTTAATTTAGTGAACTGCTTGATTTTACTGAGTCTGTTTAGAGTTTCACTAATTAAAGACAGCAAATGATGATTTTTAACAGTGATCTTATTCAGATCTTAATAGTTCATGCATAAATAAAAACTATCATTCTTTTTGAGAATGAATAAAATAGATGCATCAGTTGAGTTGATGAAGTGCTTAATTCATTCTTTTGCTAAAACATCATTTAAATATTGTTTCAGAATCATTAACTCTGTGTTCAACAAATTATACAACGATTCATATGATGACTTTGCAATGATTTCAATTGCATGATCATGATCTTCATGCAAAAGCAATTTGTCTGCATTTTCTATCAAGAATACATTTTCATATTCTTTCAACTTGATGAATAAAGTCTGCGTTTCAAGCGCATTTGTGATACGACTCATCTCGTTATTTATTGCTTTCACTTGATGTTCAATAATTGACTCTTCAATGATGTTGATCATGACAAGAGCATACACAGTAGACTCATCTTGTAGAGCTTTCACAAATGCTTGTGCAAAGAACAACTCAAATGCGTGCTCATTCACGTTGAAACGTCAGATTTTCATGATCATGTTTATTTAAATACGCTTGAATTGCATATTTGACATACTCAGAATCAGAAAAGATCTCTTCTTGTCAATAGCATAAAAGATACTTATATTTTTTTTCTCTATGTCTCAGCTGTCTCTCAATCGATAACACATCTTATAAACGTCATAACAATAAACATTCTGATCATTCATTCAAATAAATCTTGAAAGATTGATGTTCAGCAATGACATATCTTGCTTGATGATGAAACATTGACTAATCATGTTCATCTTGATGTCAATATTCATGTGAATCTTTGTTTCTGTCTTCTGATTTTTCTGAATTATATGCTTTTTATATATAAAAGTCTTTATGAAGAGAACTTCTTGTTTTTTTCTCAATGATTTGAAGCATTCATTGAAAGCTTATCTTTTTTCAAAATCTTGAGATGACTCATATGCAACATCGAATCAATGAATACTCAATTTACATCAAATTCTTTTGATTTATTCTTGATCTTTTCATCTTTACAATCAATAAAATAATGATTCTTTTGATTGCATATGTAACATGTTATGTTGAACAAATTCTTGCTATAACATGACAAAGTGTATAAGTTTATCTTTGATGAAGAATTGAGTTTAGTTGATTAATGAAATTTCTTTCACTTTGAATGAGTTTTCTTGTTGATTTTATCTTGATCATGCAAGTTTTCATCTTGAGATTGTTTTGATGACAAGACATGTTCTTTTTGCAGATTTGTTTTTAATCGAGCGACAAGATTGATTAATGCATTTCATGTGATAGAAATTGACTGCACATTAGTAATGATCACATGCAGCTCAGATCTCAACTTGATGAATAAATGAGCTCACTTATGCTCATCATTATACAACGAAAGTTGATGTTTCAGAATGCTCAAATGAACTGCAAACATTCATATCATCTGATTTGAACGTTGCAATGCATTTGCATACTGCTGAGTCATGTTTATGTCTCGATTCATCGAATTCTCAATTAAATTCAGAAGAAAGTCAATAAAATTAAATCACATCTGCTGAGCTGCAAACATAATTTCTTCATGATTGAATCAAAGTTTCTTTGTGTCATGAACTGAAAACTGAATGAAATCAGAATGAAATTTTAATAACTAGATTTTAAATACAAAATGTTGCATGAAGAAGAAAGAAAAGAAAGAAATCATTCAAAGATTTTTATATCTTATGAACACTGAGTATCATTTGTATCGAGAAGCTCTCATAACATCATTGCTAATTTTACATTTATTATCATTTATAATATTGTTCAACATCATCTAAGTGATTTAACATCTTTTTTCTCAACATCTTTTCAAGTAATACATGCTAAAATCATGACAATAAATTCTCTTTTTGAAGTTGAAGCTTCTGCAAGACTTTTAATTTTCTGACTCATATTTAGAGTCATTGCTTTCTTGCACGTAAGCAATTCATGAATTCTTACTTGAATAATTGAAATTTTGAGCATGATAAACGTTCATGACTTCAATGACATTCATCACATTTGCAAACTTTACTTAACTGTTTTCTTCTATCTCAGTTCACTTAATTAAATACTTTAACTGAGAATTCTTTACTTGAAAGTTCGATATTTCGTTCATCTTTCAGCTAAGCACTTCTTCAACGAAGACTATCAAAAACGACGCAGAAGATATTTGTTTAAATAAAAGATTATTGATTGCAGAATGAAGCAAATAAGTATAAAAGATGTTGAAACAGAATCAGTCATTAAACAACTTTAGTTGATAAGAATGAGAAACAACAATTTTGATGATTTTGAAAGATTTCTTAAATTTATTAAATAATTTCTTGCTGAGTTAATGAATCATCAAATTGCAAGCATTTAATCAAATCATATCATCAATTGCATACTTGAGAATGTATTGTTGATGAACATTAGTGAATTGTTTTTAATATGCTTGAGCTAAGATCATTTATTCTTGCAGAATTTCATTGATTCAATTCATTTTCTGAATAAACAGATCAACATGTATTCATTTTAAATGTTCAATAATGTTCTTTTGAATTTTTTTTGATTTCAATCTCATTCGTGAATGCTGTTTGAAATTAGCTAGAAACAACGTGCATTGAGTGCTTTTGAAGAAGTGATTGTTGATGACAAATTCAGCTGATGACAGTCATGCAGCTCAGTTGTTCTGCATAAAGAACATGAAGACTCAAAGATATTGTTTCAAAACATCGTTGATATTCTTGATTTAATCATTCATTTCTGAGTGAAACGCAGTTGACAATCGAGCTTGAATGTTCAATTGAATACAAAGTGTTACAAAGCATGTCAAAATGAAATAGAGTCTAGTCAATAAACTTTAGAAATTTCAATATGTGAACAAGAAACAACGATGTTTCGAATCAAAATATGCTGAAACATTTCATTTATTTGAGTTCTGACAAATCAACTACTTCATCTCTTTGTTCATTCTACTATAAATACAGCTTGAAATCATCTTCTTTCTTCTGTATTCTTAGTTTTCTAGTTAAAGCTATCTTTATTGATCAAACATTTTATTCAGTTACACACTATCTGTTACGAACATGTCTGAATTGATCAGAATTCAGATGATGCTATGTCTAGTTTGAATTTAGCACATCTCTATTGAACTCTTCGAGTCATCTTCAGCACTTCTTCTCGTTGTTCAGCACTTTCTTCATTCATCTTTTTCATCATTCTTTTAGACAAACACATCTGACATATTACATCACATCTGTATCGAGTCTAGCGCAGTCTCAAGTCATTATTTATAGAAGAGCTTGCACTCTTTCTCTTCTGTATTCTTAATATCTTGTTATAGCTATCTTTAAAGAGCAATACATACATATCAGTCTTGAGTCTCTTTGATTGAATGATCTAGACATGATTTCAACATTACATTAAGAATCTCGTTTATCATACGATACAGATACTCATTACTTGTTCAATATACTCGTTCAGACAGATTGAGTCTAAAGAAATTCATTTACCTGATGATCGACGTAATCGAAAGACAGAACAACACTAGAGAGTCTATAAAATCAACAGCGAGACTGATTGAATTGCTAGACGACTTACAGCTCATTAAGTATGCATCATTCATCTCAATTAATAGAATCAGCGATAAAGAATCTTCGTTGATTGTTAGAGAATCAAATCAATCAAGAGAATCAATCAACTCTCAAATCAAACAACAAAAACGACTTCATCTTCTATTGTTGAGCATCACTCTTCGCTCGATCTCTTTCTTTTAAAAACATTCATTCAATTCAATCTTTTCTTTCTTCTTTATCATGTCTCACTTCTTCAAAGAGCGTTTCGAAGCTTCATTCTTCATTGTCGAAGATAACGATTCATTCGCTGAAATCATAACATCTTCTATGATTATGAAAGCTTTGAAGAAACGATACGAAGAGCTGAAAGCTAAACTACAAGCTAGAGAGATTATCTCATCATCGTCAATCTACTCTGAGCGTTCTAGATCTCAGAAAATACTCGATTCTTCGTTGTTCATTGATGAAAAGAACTCTATCTGAAAGAACTGATATGAAAAAGTTCAGAACAAGCTAGAAATCAACGTTGATCTCTTTTCAAGTGAACGAGTCAAGCTGAGCTACGTACATTTCAGATTATTCGATGATGCAGCTGAGATCACTCAGTCAAAACACGAACGTGACTGTTTCAACTCATACAAGATCGTCGATGAGCTTTTGAAAGAGTTAGCTCAGTTGTTCAATGATTCAGATAAAGAAGTCAACTTTCGTAGAAACTACTACAACTTGATTCAAGAACAGAAGAAATTCAACGAGTTTTATACTCAATTTCAACAACTATTCTTTTATCTAGACTATCAAGAAAAACAGCTGATCGTCGATTTAAAGAATAAAATAAATTTTCGACTTTGATTCGCTTGAGTAACTCAATTGATTCAACTCAATACTCTGAAAGAAATTCATTTCTACCTCATTTGATTGAATAACGATCAACGAGCTATTCAAGAGATCAAAAATAGAGAAGCAATGATCAAAGCTTGAACAATTAAACAGATCATTTACGCTGAAAAATCAGTCAAAGCTACTCGTAGAATCATAGAAATGAAGATGACTGATCAGTCAAAATCACGCGACGCTGTTTTGACTAACGTCAAAGAAAATGACTTACTAATTGAAAACTGCTTTTTATGTCATAAGTTTGATCATACTTCTAAAGAGTGCTTGAATAGATCTTTCAGAATTAATGCATTAGATGACGAGTTTGATCATTCTTTGAACTTTGATTCAGAGTCTGATTCAAAAAACTAATCATCTCTTTCAGAATCATTGAAGAGATAAAGATCATTTCTTTGTGCAATCTAATCGACGAAATTTCATCTATCGAAGAGAACTACTTCGAAAAGTTATTTCTAGTCGATGTCACTCTATTCTCGCAAGGCGAATTCTTCAAGCTACGATCTCTGATAGATAGTGACTTGACAATCTACATCTTGATTCATACAAAGCTAGTTGATCAAATATGTCAGAAGCTCGAAATTCAACTCATATGACTAGCTAAAGAGAAGTTAATAAGAGAATATGACGAAAAGCTGATGAGAAAGATCATTACTCATAAAATTCTACTCAATCTCACAGTCGAAAGTCATAAGAAATTGACTGTTTCAATGTTAATAGCTGATATAAATCATCATGATGTCATATTAGAAAAGCTCTGAATGAACAAAAATGAAATACTACTAGATATGTGAAACAATGTCATCGTTTTTTTGAATCAATTAGAAGCTTTCATTTCTGTTTTTTCAATGTCAGTCAGAGCTTCACACTCAAAATGATCATGATCATCAAATTCTTCTATCAGTTCAGCCTTCAAAGTGCTTCAACGATCAGCTTCTACTGCTTCGAAAAAGAACTTTTCTATGTTCAATGTGAAAGCTGCATCTTTTCATGCATTGATTAAACGATCAAAGAAGAATTGCATCGAGATTTTCGTTATGTCGATCAAAGATATTGATAGAGAAATAGTCTACAACACTCAATGCGAACTGAACATTCTAGACGTCGCTTTCATTGATGCATCAGCTCAAAATCTAGAAGACATCAAAGTCAAGCTATCTTCGAAATATCAGAATTTCATCGACGTGTTTGATCGAGCTCAAGTCGATAAGCTATCATCTCATCGTTCATATGATCATAAGATAGAGCTCACTAACGATGTCACTTCTTCTAGATGTCGAGCTTATCGAATGTCACTCTACAAGCTTCAGAAGATCAAAGAATATCTGAACGAAAATCTGTCAAAGAATTTTATTACTTCTAGCAAGATCTCATATTTCTCACTCGTTTTATTCGCTCTGAAGATCAATGACGATCTTCGCTTCTGCGTCGACTATCAAAAGCTCAATGTCATTATCAAAAGAAATC